>MWVW01000130.1_pt1 | contig 18229 bp, 10 predicted proteins | sample 1047191 | NCBI WGS metagenome assembly MWVW01 (sample SAMN06349985, study PRJNA376086) | soil metagenome | isolation source: MtG22-5 sample Antarctic (ecotone) | place: Antarctica
TTTGTCCCCCATCAATATCCCAACTGTAGGGCGGGATAATTGTTGTATTGAGTTGCTGCCTGTATTAATATCTTGTATCTCTACAAGACAAGACGTTCGGCCGCCTGCCCAATAGAGTTTACCACCTGCTGATATACCTGCGAAATTTACTTTCCTTTCACTCATTTGGGCTGTTGACCAACTGTTGGTTGTATTATCATAAATATCAATTCTATTTGAGATCGTCAATCCGCCATTATTTGCGCCACCAGCGAAATATACTTTGTTGTTTGCAGCAACCACCGATAAGCCACCTCTTTTATCTTCACTCAAAGATGCGGTCGACCATGTGTTGGAAGTAAGGTCATATATATCAATTCTTCGTTCTCTGCCGTCACTAGAAAAGCCGCCGTCACCACCGGCAAAAAACACCTTATTGCCTATTGCTGCAGCGCCGATACTATTGCCTGAAAGGGACAAATGCGTAACACTCCAGGAATTGGTAGAAACATCATAGATATCTACCTTGTCTACCGGCGAGGTTCCATCGCCATATTCACCCCCGGCAAAAAATATTTTATTACCATTGGCGACAGCTGCTATAGACGAACGGGCTAAACTTAATTGTGCTGTTGTAAAGGTTTGAGTAGGAATATCAAATATATCAGCCTTAAGACTATGTCCCCACGCTTCTCCAACATTACCTTGTCCAGCAACACTAAATCCTCCGGCAAAAATTATTTTATTACCGGCAGATGCAACAGATATTCCAGTTCGTGCCTGTGAAAGTGTTCCTATTTGAATCAGTTGTGCTTTTATTACCGGTCGGTTTGTATCGCCACAGTTATAGACAACAACTGCTGGGTTCACAGTTACCTTCACTGTATCTCTCGAAAACAAACCGCCTGCATCAGTAATTTTTAATTCAAAAAGATAAACTCCCTGCACAAGATTATTTACTTGTGTTTGTGCTGCATTTGCATTGGCAATTGTAAATCCTATTGCACCTGAAATATTTGTCCAGAGATAATTAGTAATATTATTATCAGGATCAGTAGAGGCTCTGCCATCCAAATCAACAAAAGTAGATGTAATTGTTTGATCAAGTCCTGCATTTGCAACAGGTGGCCGGTTACCAGAAGTAGGTGGTGGCGTTGTTACCTGATCCGGTTCTTTCTTGCAGGAGAGAAAAGCAACAATTGCTAACAATAAAGTACGTGAAGTAAATTTTACTATCGTGTTCATAATTGATCCACAAACCTAAGTACAGGTATTTACTGTTAGTGTCGCTTTTCGTCAAACATCTTTTACGCAAATACACATGGCATAGTCATTCCCATCTAAACCATTTGCCGACGACGAACGGTTTTTATCCTTAAGATGATTACGGATGTCTAAAATGTTTTTTTATACCGTGTTTTGCAATACTGATTGTTTAAATTTATTGTTCAATCAGGCCAAGTGACAAAACACGATTTTATATTTTCCCACCACCGATGCCATCGTATTAGCCGGCATGTAATATTTTGGATGGTATGGTGTTTAGCTTACTTGTTATTGTTTCATTATCCTATTCATTCGTTTAAAGGATGGGACTTAAGCCAATCCTCCGGCACATTCCAGAGAATAGGCGCCACACAGTTTATTGTAAAAACGCTGATCTTTAATGCGTTGCTGGCTGTTGTTGTGCCACACGCTGCGTTTACTTACGTCTTACTTTATTGGCTTCTCCCCCGGTATTTCTATCAAAAAAGAAACCCGGTTATCACAGCATGCCTTATTATATGCTTGCTGGTGCTATTCCTTTTTGTATTTGCTGGATTCAGCATCATGGTTGAAATGGGAAACTATTTTTTTGGATTATCAAAAAGTCCAACTGGACGATTCAGTTTCAATAGGCTTATGTACGTCGTCGTTCCCAGGGACCTGCTTACCAGTCTTCCAATTGTAGCCGGTTTTGCATTGATGATAAAACTCATTAAGCGGTGGTGGCTGAAACAAAAAGAAACGGAGCAATTGGCCAACGAAAAAACAAAAGCAGAATTGCAGTTGCTGAAAGCACAGATCCATCCGCATTTTCTGTTCAATACACTGAACAACATTTATTTTTTCACATTATCCGGTTCACCAAAGGCACCCGAAATGATCAATAAACTTTCAGGACTGCTGCATTATATCCTGAACGAATGCAATCAGCCGCTGGTGCCATTACAAAAAGAAATAACCATGATCCACGACTACACCGCACTGGAAAAGATCCGGTATGGTGAGCAAATGGCGATGACAATAGATATTCAGGAAGACGGTACAGAAAAATTGATTGCCCCCCTGTTGTTGATTCCATTTGTAGAGAACAGTTTCAAGCACGGTGCCAGTAGAATGCTAACGAATCCCTGGGTAAAGCTGCGCATATCGGTTGAAAATAACATGCTTCATTTTTTGATAATGAACAGCCGGCCAATAGACGAAGAACCGCAGTTGACGAAAGGGAACATCGGTTTGAAAAATGTAAAGAAGCGACTGCAGTTGCTTTATCCCGGTGCCCACGAGTTAAACATTGTTTCCGAGCTTGAAAGCTTTGCCGTTTATCTGAAAATTCGATTAGAGTCAACAAAATCCGTTGCAACAAAATCAGAATTAAAAACACCAGCCGTTTATGAAATGGCATGAATTTGTTTTTTCACAAAAACCGGCAAAACGCCTGCTGCGTCATCTCGTTTTCTGGGTAGCGTGGTGGATTTATTTCTCCGTATGTCACTATTTGTTCCAGCAGCCCCTCGAGGGTGGAACAAAACCATACTTCGTAACGGTAGGTTCCTACCTTTTTATCAAAACAGTTTTATTGGTATTCATTAGTGCCGTTGCCTGTTATACATTCATTTATTTAATATTACCACAGCTAATAAAAGGTAAACGATTAAAGCCTTTTGCTAATGTTTTGGTGCTGTGTACATTCCTGTTTGTTACTGGCTATTTTACGTATTGGAATGTTTTTCCCATTGTTGATTCCCTTTTCGGTCCTTACCAGGCAAACAAATTTTTTACCCGGTTTTGGCCGGCTGTGAGCCTTGGATTATTGGATCCCCTGAAAGTAGTGGCTGCAGCCGCGAGCATAAAATATGTAAAGTACTGGTGGCTGAAAAAAGAAGAAAGCAAAAACCTGGAAAGGGAAAAAATCAGTGCGGAGCTACAATTGCTGAAAGCACAAATACATCCTAATTTTTTATTTCAGGCACTCAATAATATTTATGTTTATTCACTGACCGCTTCGCCCCGTGCTCCCGAAATGTTATTAAAGCTATCTGATTTATTAAGCTATATGCTGTATGAATGTGACCAGCCTTTGGTACTGCTGGAAAAAGAAATTGAGATGATGAAAGATTATTTAGCACTGGAAAAAATAAGATTAAATGATTCCGTTGAAATGGAACTAAGCATAACAGGTGATATGACCGGTAAAATGATTGCACCATTTTTACTGCTACCCTTTATTGAAAACAGTTTTAAACATAGCAAAGGTAATACAGAGCATGCATGGATCAATATGGATATTAGTGTTGAAGGAAATTCTTTCAGTATGAAATTGGCTAATGGAACGATGCAGGAAGGAAGTGAGGGTATAGCACCATTAACAACAAAAGACTTAGCCAATGTACAAAAAAGGTTAACTTTATTATACCCGCAAGTACATGAATTAAAGATCAGTCATGAACAGGAGATGATGATCGTTTCCTTAAAAATCCAACTTACAGATACGAGTATTGCAGAGACCGGGAAGAATGAAAATCCTTTAATTATTGAACCGATCGGGACACAGCCAACAATCTATGCTGCACAATAACAAAATACGCTGCGTGGTTATTGATGATGAACCACTGGCGAGAGAAATATTAAAACAACATATTGCCGGTGTGGAAGCATTGACCCTGGCCGGCACATGCAGCAATGCGGTAGAAGCAATTTCATTTCTTAAAGAACATTCTGTTGATCTTTTGTTTCTCGATATACAAATGCCGCAATTGCTGGGAACGAATTTTATCCGGACACTTAAAAATCCGCCGAAAGTTATTTTCACAACAGCTTACCGCAAATATGCCATAGAAGGATTTGAACTGGATGCGGTTGATTATATTCTCAAACCCATTTCTTTCGAACGTTTTCTGAAGGCTGTGAACAAAGTGCTGCAGATGAATTTTAAACCGGAACAAGATGCTGTAACACCAAAAGAAAATCATACTGAACCAACAAACTCATTTCTCTATTTCAGGGCTGACAGGAAAATGGTCAAGGTTTTTTTCCGGGATATTTTATTTATCGAGTCCCTGAAAGACTACATAAAGATTGTGACCCTCTCAAAAAATATTGTTACCAAGTATGTGCTTTCAACATTGGAAGAAATGCTTCCGGCAAGTGAGTTTTTGCGGATACACAAATCCTATATCGCGGCCATCAATAAAATCGAAAGTTATAATGCAGATAGCATTCACATTGCTAAGCATGAATTACCTATAGGCAGATTGTACAAATATGATGTGACCCGTGTGTTAAACGCATCTTCAGCAAGCTGACTCACCCCACCCAGCTTTGCTGTTTCCCCTCTCTGCGAAGCAGATAGGGGTGGCATGCCGCAGGCATGACGGGGTGAGTAAAAAAAATTATAAACAAAGAAAACATTATGAATAGCAAACCCAATTTATCCAATCAAATTGCTTTTGCAAGAGACCTGAGAAAAAATCAAACTCCTGCTGAAGTAAAAATGTGGGAAAAACTTCGCAACAGGAAATTGCGTGGAATTAAATTTCTCAGACAGCATCCGATATTAGTTAATCAATATGATGGCAAAAACATTTTTTATATAGCCGACTTTTACTGTTCAGAAAAAAAGCTGGTGGTTGAAATTGATGGTTTGATACATAGTTTACAAATTGATCATGACAAGGCAAGAGATATTATCATGAATGAGTTGGGATTGTCTGTACTGCGCATTACCAACGATGAAGTAGAAAAGAGTGTTTATGAAGTGCTCAATAAAATTAAAGAGTATTTGAAGTAACTCTACGTTTCCCCTCTCTGCGAAGCGGATAGGGGTGGCATGCCGCAGGCGTGACGGGATGAATAAAAAAAATTGATACTGTGAAAATGTTTCTTACATATAAATCAAGTCTGAGCATTTTGCTAATGCTATACGCCGCTTTTTCCTCAGCCCAGGAGGGGCATCTTAAAGGGAGAATAAATAATGGCTATGAGCGTATTCCGCATGCCACAGTATGGTTAGGCAATAAAACAGTTCTGTCTGATTATAAAGGTGAATTTTCGTTATCAGTCCGCCCCGGAATTTATGAACTTATCATTACTCACACTGGCTATAAAAAAATTGAGCAAGAAGTAAAAATAGACTCGGGTCATACCCAGGTTGTTGATATCAATATGACAGCCGCAGATCAATTAGGTGAAGTGGTGGTAATTGGCTCACGTTCCAATGCACAGCGCAGCAACTTGAACACCCCAGTCCCTGTAGACGTTTTTTCTAATAAACAATTACTACAGACAGGCCAGATCAGTCTCACGCAAATGCTCAATGTGGTTTCTCCATCTTTCAATGCATCCAGGGAACTTTTGAATGAACCTGCCACACTTCGTGGCCTGGATCCGCAGCATCTTTTAATTTTATTGAACGGCACACGCCATCATAACATGGCCTGGTTCTATGGAGGCGGACTCAGAGGACAATTGGGCCGCGGCTCTGTTGGCAATGACCTGAACTCTATTTCTTTACCAGGTATTGATAAAATAGAGATACTGCGAGACGGTGCTGCGGCACAATACGGTTCGGATGCCGTTGCCGGGGTTATTAATATCCGGTTAAAAGAATCTACAGGTAAAACTTCTATCCGCCTACATACAGGTCAATATTATAAAGGCGAAGGTGAAAAGTTTTCGTTCGGCATCAATCATGGTTTCTCGTTGAATAAAAAAGGATTTATGAACTTTTCTACTGACTATCGGTACCAGGCGCCTACCTTTCGTGGCGGAGAATATCAAGGCACCGTGTACAGAAACTTCCCTTCGGGTGCTACAGCTTATGACAGTATGGTTGTTAAAGCAATAGATGATTCAATTATCAATGCAAGAGGCTTTAACCGAAAGTCAGTGATTGATAACATTGGTACTTTAAAAATTATTAGTGGCGGATTTTTAGTGAATGGTGGTTATTCCATAAGCAATCATACAAAACTCTTTTGGACAGCTAACGTTAATAGACGGAAAGTATGGCGTGACGCTGCTTACCGGTTTCCCAAAAACACCAACCAGGTTAACCTGGCCTTATACCCGGACGGCTTTCAGGCAAGAGGAAATCCTAACACTTTAGATGTTTCAGCCATTGCAGGCATAAAAGGTGAGACAAAAAATAACAAACACTGGGAGGTAAGCAGCAGCTACGGACAAAATACACTTAGCAGCAGTGTGAAAAATAGTAATAATGCATCACAATCCTATTTGGGTAAAGAAGCGCCAACATCATTTTATACGGGTAAACAGGTATATCAACAACTAACCAATAACATCAATTTAAGTGAAAAATATACAAGCCAGGCAAAATCATTAAACGTTGCTGTAGGCGCTGAATGGAGGGTAGAGAACTATCATAATTCAGCAGGAGAAGAAGCTTCCTGGAAGAATTATGATTCATCAGGCAGAACACAAGCTGGTGCAGGAGGTATTCGTCCTGAAGATGTTGTGAATAAAAGCCGTAATGTTTTAAGTACTTATGTTGACCTGGAAACTGAATTAAATGAGCGTTTTCTTTTTGATGTAGCAGGACGTTATGAGTACTACAGCGATTTTGGAGGCAACCTGGCCGGCAAGCTGGCAACACGGTATAAGATTTCCGAGCGGTTTATGTTGAGGGCTTCCGTAAACAATGGGTTCCGGGCACCCAGCCTGCAGCAACGCTATCATGCTTCCACCACAAATGCATTTGTAAGAATAGGAAACACATTACTATCTCCTGCTGTCAGAGGTGAATTCCCTAATAACCATGAAGTGACAAGAGCGTTGGGTATTCCTTCGCTTACAGCAGAAAGAACTATCAATGTAAGTGGAGGATTGACGACAAAGGTGGCCCATCGCATCAGCCTTAGTGTGGATGCCTACTGGATTCAAATTAAAAACCGGATTATATTGAGTAATTTCTATAACAGAAGAAATAACAAAAGTTTGGACAGTGTTTTGTCCCGCTACCCCAATCTTAACGAAATTGACCTGGTGGCATTTTTTTCCAACGCCATCAATACAAGAACTGCCGGGATAGATTTTACTTTAAATGGTTTTTACAATTTCCGTAAATCAAATGTTCGCTACACACTTGCTGCCAATCTTAACCGGACACGGCTTTTTGGAACGATCCAATCTCCACGTAATCTTCCGGAAGATGCCATCAATAAAAATATATTATTTAATAGAACAGATAAGGCAACCGTAGAAAAGGGACAACCCAAGGATAAAATCACTTTGAACTTGAATTACCAAAAAGGAAAAGTAGCAGTCGCACTAACCAATACCCGTTATGGAAGAACCATTGTTTTTCATGAAATAACTCCGGCCCTTGATGAATCTTTCACTCCGAAAATTCTGACGGATATTTCTTTTAACTATACCCTTAAGACCTGGCTTACTACAACTCTGGGAGCTAATAATATTTTTAATGTATATCCTGATCGTTTGAAAAATTATGCTAATACAAACCAGGGATTATTTATTTACAGTCCTGAAGCTTCACCATTCGGGTTTAATGGCGGGTATTATTTTGTAAGTATGGCTTTTAGTTTTTAGGAAGAGATGAACTGCCTGCTATTCATTTACAAATATTTGGAAACACTTAATTGAATGGATATTTAAAACTGAAGCTTCCAAACCTGGCACGAGCCAAATAAATAGTTGCCACCGATATCTCCTACATTTCCCCCCCCGAAAAAGATTTTATTGTCTGCTACTACAGGAGAAGATACAAGGCGATAATTTAGACGAATAGCAGACATCGTATTTGTAGAAGCATCATAAACGTCAAAGACGTTTCCATCACCATAGCCGGAATTATTAGAAATAAGCAGCTTATTCCCTAAAGCGGCGGACCAGACAACCGTTCCGGGATAGTTTAAATTAGTAGTAGACCAGCTATTAGATGCGGCATCGTAAATATCAACAGTAGCACTGGCCATCCCCCTTAGTTCACCTCCGGCAACCAATATTTTATTTCCTATTGAAATTACTTTCGTATAGTACCTTGGCTTACTCAATGGAGCTGTTGACCAGCTATTAGCAGCGATATCATATATAGAGACATAGTCGGGTGTACCTTCAAAATGGAACACTACTTTATTGCCTGTTGCGGCCGCAGATCCACCAAATGCCGCGGTAGGCAATTGAGAAGTGGACCATGAATTGGTGGATGCGTTATAAACGTCTACCGCTTTTGACAAGTCGTCGGGATAGTCGTCGCCGTCCAAATGCTTATATCCCCCCGCAAAAATTATTTTATCACCAACGGTAATTGCTGTTATCCCTGCACGACCTTCACTTAATGACACAGTTGACCATGTGTTGGCAGAGACATCATAAATATTGAGTTGCGAAGAGGTAAGCCCTCCGCCGGCAAAAAAAACTTTGTTATTGATAGCCGCAAGCGGCGCCCACCCTGTTAGATTAGGAATTACTGTCCAGGTGTTTGCAGCGGCATCATATACATCAATAACGGTTTTGCCTATAAATACTATTTTATTTCCCAGCGTTATATTCGTTTTAGATTCAGCTTTGCTCAGTTTTGCTGAAGACCAGGTATTGGTTGAAAAATTATAAATATCCACCTCGTCACTATAGGTATTATTGCCAATGTACCCTCCTGCAAAAACCAGCTTATCGGCAGCCGTAACGGGCTGAACCGTTCTCGAAGAAGAAAGTGATCCGAAAGGAGTAAGCGTGGCTGAACCAGATGTAATATTAATGGGTAGCTGGTTACATGCGCCCAGAGCAAGTACCGCAACCTGCACAGTATCTCTTGAAAAAATTCCGGCTCCATAGCTTACTTTCAGTTCAAATTGATACGTACCTAACGTAAGGTTTTTTACAGTTGTTTTTGCTGCGGAACTGTTGACGATCGTAGAGGAAGCTGGGCCTGAAATCTTCGTCCATAACCACTGGTTGATTATTCCGTCTGGATTAATCGACCGGTTACCATCCAGCAAGGCACTATCCAACGGAAGCCTGACTAATCTGTCTGGTCCCGCTACAGCAATAGCTCTGCGGGGTGTTGAAGCCGGGGTTTCTTTTTCGCAGGAGGCAAAGAATATTATTCCTGCCAGTAAGATGGGTGTTAAGGTTGTTATTTTCATTATTATAAGTTTATTGCTACTTCAATGCAGGTTTATTTAAAACTCCAAAAATTAGTTGCATTAAAATCGCCGTTATTAGGTGGTATAGACGGGCCAGGTGTAAATTGCAGAGTTGTGTTGGCATTCGGCTGTTTCACCCATCCCTGCAGGTTGCAATTTGTTAGAGTAAGAATGGTTTGCGAAAAAGCCGTTGATGAAAAAAGAACCGCTAACAGCAAATAGAAGTTCTTCAGACGGTATGTTGTAAAATTGATCAATGTTTTTATATAGAGTGATAGAGGAAATCAGGTTTCCGGAATAAAAATATTTTGATTATTTGCATATTAAATTCGCATTTTACCAACGGTGGTTCTGAATGTATTTACGGTGCTTCATTTCATATTGTTTGATTTAGCTTTCCATCTGATTTCGTATATTGAGAGAAAGCATTTCTTATAAGTGTCAAATACCTGATCAGCATTCAACAATATCTTTTTAATTCGGCAGAAATCATTATTCTTTGCAAGTATCTTCTTATATCAGGTTTTCCATTCTTACGACTGCTTTTTGGCTTTTTGACAAACCAGCAATAGGGCAGTATGATGAAAAAAACTTTATACGCTATTCTGTTGAAAATGGCTTGAGCAATAATTCCGTTACCTGTATTCAGCAGGATGACTGGGGTCATATCTGGATTGGCACTGATGAAGGTTTGAACCGCTTCGATGGAAGCTCTTTTACCAAATATTTTCAGGGGTCTAAGTCCCTGCCATTGTCTTCAAGTATTGTCCGTAACATTAAAAAACTCGGTAATCATGAACTTGGTATAATTACAAGAGGCGCTTTTCAGGTATTAAACACGCAAAATCTTTCAACGCGTAAATATTTTGTTCCGGATAGTACCCCATTTGCAAAGCATCGAAACTTGGCCTTTGATGCGGTGAAATTGCCTGATGGGGGATATGCAGTAACTACAAAAACTGGGTTTCATGTTTTTGGTAAAGATGGTAATGTAAAACTTCAGCACGATGATTACACGATGGAAGACGTAGGAAAAAAAAGATTGCACTATGGTCGCAACATATTGCCCCTGAATAACAAAGAGTACCTGATTTTTGTAGAAGCGGAGGGACTTGCATACTACAACCAGGTTGAGAACCGGTTTCACCGAATTACCACCAATGACAAAGCACCACATATTTTTTATCCCTTATCGCCTAAAAACAATCGTGGAAATGTGCTTGACTACAAAATAGCCGAACATGAATTTTTATTTTTTGATCGCCAAAGCAACATGATATACTATAATCACCTCACAAAAAAAACGGTTGCTACGTACATTCCGGATGGTAACATTACACTCAATTGGGCAAGTAAATTTCTTATGGTAAACGATACTACAATACTTGTAAACGGTGCTGTGAGTGGGTTTTACAAATTTTATTTAGACCGCTACACTGGAGAAATAAAATGGAATGGAATTGTTTATCTGCCCAATCAGAAGGTGCAGTGCCTTTTCCTGGATAAAGCTGAAAGGTTATGGATAGGCACTTCAAAAGGTCTGCTGCAGCAGAAAACTGATTCGCAAGTTTTGCAATCGTATCCCTTACTCCCCTCTGCCGGAATAGGGGGAAAATATAGTGCTGTTTACCGGTATAAGAATAAATTGTATATCGGCCGTTTTTTATGGAGAGGTGGTCTTGTGATAGCAGATATAAACACTATAAAAGCTGAAAAGGAAATAAAGTTCTTCAACGATAATAACATGTGGAATGAGGTACTGTCTATACAGATGTACTACCCTGATACGTTATGGATCGCTACTACTGCTGGATTTTTATGGTTTGATATAAAAACACACCGCTATGGAAAGCTGGAAGCGCATTTTGATCAACGGGTAAATGATTTAAATGATTTGTACCCTGAGAACAAAGATGGTTACGCATGGATGTGCGGATTGTTGAACGGTATCGTAGCACGTTATCATATAGCATCACGGACATTTACATTCTTTACAAGGCTCACCACTCCAAAACTTCCATTTAGCCAGGTTAAAAGCATCACTTATGATTCCTACGGCGATGTTTGGATAGGCGGGCATTCCCTTGCAAGATGGAACAGCAGCAAAGAAAATTTTGATACACTTATCACAGTGTATGGAGGAGTGAATAAATATGATGATGATATAGTTGCATTGACGTCTGATGTGAATGGTTCTCTCTGGTTGCACAACGCCGAAAACGGCCTGCTGGAGTACAGGATACAGGAAAGGCAATTTAAATCCTATGCCCGGCACAACGGAATGCCCTTTGAAGTGCTGGAAGGCGTTAGCCCTGTGATAAACGATATCTTATGGATATCCAGCTCCAGTCATTTGATAAGATTTGACACAAGAACAAAAAAAATTGTTGTGTTTGATCATAATGATGGCTTTCCAGACGATGCAACAAAAACCAGGAAGATGTATTATGACAGTTTAGGTAAGACAATGTACTTGCTGTTTAGTGGAAGCGTAGTCAGCTTTGACCCCTTACTACAACTAAAGTCACCCGCCGCCAACGATATTCTTGTTACTGAACTTAGAATAAATAACGACGAGTCTCTTTATTATCCTGCCGATAATCATTCATTCCTGTACAACCAAAATAATCATTCTCTTTACTTCACCCTAATTGATTACGAGAATAACAACTACCAATTTGAGTATCGAATTAACGAGGCAGGCAACTGGACAGATCTTGATAAACAGCGCAGCCTGAACCTCACAAGCTTGTCGCCGGGTACTTACAAAGTGCACCTCCGTGCAATTGGAAAATCAGGTGATGAAAAGTTGAAAACTTTTTCTTTTACAATAAAGCCTCCTTTTTGGAGCACCGTTTGGTTTTATGCCATCGGCAGCATTTTACTTCTCACTGTTATTTACCTGTTTTACCGGGCACGGATCAAAGCTATTCGCGAAAGAGCCAATGTTGATAAGCTATTAGCTCAGACAGAGCTTAAAGCACTACATGCGCAGATGAATCCTCATTTCATATCTAACAGCCTTAATAGTATCAGGGAAATGATACTGAATGATGAAAACAAGCAAGCGTCGCATTTTCTTACAAAATTTGCGCACCTGATTCGCATTACTCTAGATCAGTCTTCGCAGACTTTTATTTCATTACGTAATACTATAGATTATCTGAACAGGTACATAGAAATGGAGCAGATCCGGAATGATCAATTTGTATCTAATATTTATGTTGATGAAGAACTAAACGAAGATGAAATCCTTCTGCCTCCTATGCTCATTCAACCTTTTATAGAAAATTCAATCTGGCATGGGTTAGATGGAGAGGATAAATCCATCGCCGTAGCTATACATTTCAAAAAACAAGATGAAAAACTTGTATGTATTATTGATGACAATGGCATTGGCATTAAACAATCTCTTGAGATGAAAAAGATGGGAAACGGCCATCACAATTCAGTAGCAGTATTCAATATAAAACAGCGGATCAATTTACTGAATGAAAAATATGACTTGCGCAGTTCAGTTACAATAGAAGATAAAATGTCGTGGACAGCGTTTCCCGAAAAAGGCACAAGAGTTATTTTAAATTTACCACTTGAATTGAACCATCTTGCCGACAATTAAAACCATACTGGTTGATGATGAGCCAAGGGGATTAAAATCTCTGCAAAAGCTACTTCAGTTTCACTGTCCTGCAGTGGAAGTAATAAGTTGCTGCAGCAGTGCAACTGAAGCTAAGAACGAGATCTTTGAGTTGCATCCTGATCTGGTTTTTTTAGACATTGCTATGCCGGGGAAAACCGGATTGGACATGTTAACTGAATTGCCGGAAGTGAATTTTGAAGTCATTTTTGTAACTGCATATTCAGATTACATGGCACAGGCCTTTCATTTTAGCGCAGTTGATTATCTGATAAAGCCTGTAGATGAAGACTTACTGACGCAGGCGGTGAGCCGGGTAGAAAAAAAGATGGAGAGAATTGAAAGTGATTATGTGAAGGGTAATAAAGAACCACTGGAAACATTTCTCTACAACATGCATCATGCTTCTGAAAATCAAAAAAAACTCTGCATTCCTTCCATTTCAGGATTTCAGGTGATCGAAATTACAGATATCATTTACTGTGAGGCGAGTACTAACTACACAAATTTTTATTTTACCAACCGTCCTCCAATTTGTACTTCAAAACAAATTCACGAATATGAGCAACTCTTATCCGATTGCAACTTTATCAGAACGCATAAATCATTCCTGGTAAACATGCAGCACATAAAAGAATATGTACGTGGTGAAGGTGGTAGCCTGATTTTATCCAATGGTAGTGAAGTAGAAGTATCCCGCAGAAAAAAAGATTGGCTGATGACAAAAATGAAATCATTTTACAAGTTCTAACGAGTGGTCCGGTATCTACGCATTCTTTTCTTCTCCAGGTATATCTGAATCGATCTAAGCTCAATATGTGATCATTTACAATAAAGCAGGGCCACGGCATTCAAAAAGGTAAGCATAGACATTTATACATATTTTGATATGATAAAAGGTTATTGCACTTAAAGTTTTCTATCAAGCCAATGAATTATATTTAAAAGAAATTGTGGATTTTCTTTGGCAAGTTCAGAACTTCCATTATTTAAAAACTTTTAATCTCGGAATTAGGAACGGTATAAAAGTTATTTTCATAAACGTTGTTTGTTGAGTAATCAATGTGATTTCTTATAGGTGGTACTTCAGAGGATTTAATAAATGCATGTTCCGAGATCTTGTACTACGAACGGTAGCAAAGTATTAGTCCCGTAACGACAGAACTTCTTTTACCGAAGCGGAAATATTAATCTCCAATGCTATTATCATCATTCAACCTTACTTATTCTGCCGGTGAACTTTTGTTTACCATTACTTATAGTATAGATATATATTCCTTTTGGCAACTGAGCCTCCCCTGCAAGAACATTATACTGTTGGCCCTGCACAACATCTTTGGAAAACAGCGTTTGTGTTTTTGCACCAAGAATATTGTATAGTTCCACTACAGCCTTTCCGCTTTCAGCTGCAGTAAATTGTATGTTTGTTTTTGTAGTAAATGGATTAGGGTAAACAATAGGCTGTTTAAAAGTTTTTATCTCTGTTGCTTCAGGTGATTTTCGGCTGGCAATTCTGCTGGTAACTTGCTCTGTATATGCCACAGTAATGGTTACAAGATCATAATACACCACCAGAGAACCGCCTACTGGTTCATAGGTGTCAATCCGTACTCCGAACGCAGCATCATTAATGAGTTGCGGTGTCCACTCATAAGTTTGGTTCGCGTCTAAGCCTTCGTTAGTTCCGCTTCCACTTTGGAAATAACTTACTGCCGTTTCTGCATTCGGATAAGGAGTAGGATCTGTCCACCTTACACCATAGGGAAATGGGTTGTAAAAGCCGGAACCAGTTGTAATCAGGTTTGCGAAATAATCTCTGATGGAAGCTTTCCCATTCTTAAATCTTCTTACAGTTACAGTTATATTATTGATAGTAGCTCCCGAAGGAATCTCAAATCGAAAATCTTGTAACGTTAGCGAAAGAAAAGACCGTCCTGAGGAAAGTTTTTTCGAATAAGCGTATGAATTATCGTCGGCTGCAACATATTGCGGTCCTTCCCGCTGCCACAAATTTTGATATGGGTTACCATTCCAGTTAAAAAGATTTGCTGTTTTGGTTTGTGACTGGGACAGGGCTGACACATGAAATGCTGAAAATATTAGCAGTAGGAATAGATTTTTTTTCATGAATCGTTTTTTTAAGTTGAAGGAAATGCGTTTTAGTATACCTGGTTTGTAGAATAGCCTGTCTTTATTTAGACTTTTCAAAGGTTGAATTATTAATTTTCATATACAATCCCATATTGATGGGATTAAAGTAGAATCTATTGTAAGAAAAAAACAATGTAGGTTATTATATCAGCCGGTTTCTGATAGCTATGGCAATTGCTTCTCCGGAGCTATGTACATGTAGCTTGTTGTAGATTTTTTTAATATGGGAACGAATTGTTTCAAGCGTAACATTCAATTCCGCTGCTGCCATTTTATAGCTATGTCCTCTAACCAGCAATGCGAGTACTTCTCTTTCGCGGTCAGTCAGCGTTTCCGTTTCACTCTTTGATGCATCAAAGTGCGGGAACATATCTAATACTTTACGGGCTATCGATGAAGTGAGGGATCCACCCCCGGCTGCCACTTCAAAAACAGCTTCAATGATCTTTTCAGGAGGATTGCGTTTTAAAATATATCCACTGGCACCTGCACAAATGGACCGGAACACCCTATCATTATCATCAAAGACTGTAAGCATTAGTATTTCAACCATGGGAAATTCTTTTTTAATCTGCCATACAGCTTCAATTCCATTAACACCGGGCAAATCAATATCCATTAATACAACATCAGGATTATTTATTCTTACATCTTTTGTTGCTTGTAAAGCATTGGAAAAAGCCCCCGTGAATAAAATACCTTTAGTTCCTTTAAATAAAATAGAAAGACTCTCACGCATATCGTCGTTGTCTTCGAAAATCAGGAGTCGTATAGTCTTTTTCGGAACGTCCATGGCTGAAGCTTTCAAAATTAGGCTATTAAAAACCCGGGGCTATCCCATATAGATGTTATATCGGTACCTGGATTTTAATTGTTGTTCCGGAGTTTGTCGCATGAAGAATTTGAATTTTCCCGTTCATTTCCGCTGCCCTGGACCTCATATTTTCCAGCCCGTTTCCATTCTTTTGTGTATTTGGTATAAATCCTATCCCTTCATCACGAATGACCATTTCCAGGCAGTCTTTGTCCTGAGTAAAATCAACAAAAGCTGTTTTACTTCTGGAATATTTTGCAAGATTGTTAATGGCCTCTTTGAATATGAGGTAAATATTTTTTTTCTGTTCCATGTCAAATTTAAGATTGTTGAGCGTAGCCGGGCAATGAACGGTGAAAGTGATTCCTGCAGATTCCATCACTTCACTTCCATATTCTCTCATGCGTACGGTAAGGCTTTCCAGCGAGTCGTGTTCCGGTTTTGTATTCCAGATGAGATCATCCATGGCGTCCAACATTTTTTGACTCTGGCTTTGTATTTTCTGCAGTAGTAATTTATCATCATCAACCTTTACAAACCCTGTTAAAGAAGATTTAGCAAGAATATTAATACTGCTAAGGGTAGATCCAATATCATCATGAAGGTCCCGTGAAATACGGGAACGTAAGCGTTCTATCTCAAGTTGCTTATGAAGTTGGTATCTATACATTCCGTAAATAGTTGCGATTATCGCAGCAGCAACCAAAAGAACAAACCACCATGTTTTCCAGAAAGGCAGAGCAATTGAAAAACGGATTGTTTCATTGGCTTCGTACCAGTTGAGGCCATCAATACTGGCTGCAACACGAAACACAAATCTGCCGGAAGGCAATGAAGTAAATAAAACACTGTTGTTATTACCGACATTCTTCCATTCCCCATTATAGCCTTCCATCATGTAACGGTATATTACTTTGTTAGGATTTAAGTAGTAAGGAGCTGTGAAGCTTACCTCCAGTGAGCGTTGGGAGGGACGCAGAGAGAATACAGAAGAAGTTGTATAACTGGAATCATTGTCATTTACCCTGATTTTTTGGATGGAAGTCTTAAGCACATGATTGAGGGGTGGAACGTTTTCAGGGATGAAATAGTTGATGCCGTTCACACCTCCGAGGTACAAAATATTCCTGCTGCTCACAAAAGATGCGTCATAATAAAATCCATTTCCCTGCACGTTATTAGCATAGTCAAATAATTCGATTTGTCTAGATGCAGAGTCAATTCGGTATAAGCCCTGGTTAGTGCCTGCCCATAATTTGCCATTCTTATCTTTATAAATCAGGTTTACACTCATTTCCTTAAAAAATGGATGGAAACTCCTGCTACGAATAACTCCATTAGAAAATGTAACTGAGAAAATGCCCCGGCTCCCGGAAACCATTATTTCGTTGTTGTTCCAAATGCAAAATGAATGCAGAGCGCCTAACGAATCCTGCACCTTAAACAAAAACTTCATGTTTGAATCGAGACAATGCAAACCTTTTTGCGTGCCGATCCAAATCTGCTTTTGCAAGTCCTCGTGAACAAAATTCGAGTTTTCTTTTGCCGCTGGACAATCAACAAAGCTTAATTGGTAGGTCTTTCCATTAATTTTATAAAGTGCGTCTCGTCCCACAACTACATGATCACCGCTGTTCAGCGTCCGTATCTGATCGACAAAATCATGCTCGCTGGCATCTTTAACTTTCTTGCCTTCAATTCCTGTCGGATATATTGGACGTTGGTACGACTTTGTTTCAGGTTCGTACAACCATAGGCCCTTATCAGTAGGTCCTAATATCAGGTATTTGCCGTCAAAGACAATTCCTCTTACGGATTTATGGCTCAAGCGGTTGTCTGCGCCTTGTACCGGCGGATATGATGTTATTACATCAGTAAGCATATCCCATTTTGCGAACCCGTTTCCATTTCCAAACCAAATATTTCCCTTTTTGTCTTCGCAAAAATTGGGAACAGTAACCGTCCATGTGTGTAATTTATCCTGCTCGTTATTTCTCATAAGCCTTATCGGCTCAGTAAAAGGCCGAAAGTGAGCAATACCTTCCGGAAAGCCTAGCCAGACGGCTTTTTCTTTTTCGATAAAAATTCTATCGATGGCGATATCATTCGAAAACACTTTGCCTGCCCGGTAAAATTGCAGTTTCTTATAACGAGTTTCTTGTGAGTTAAACTGGAAAATTCCGTGTTGGGTGATATTTTTGATATTGCTTTCAAAGCCAACATGCGCAATATGCGGCTGATGCAGAAGCACTACCAGGA
>MWVW01000077.1_pt1 | contig 18215 bp, 11 predicted proteins | sample 1047191 | NCBI WGS metagenome assembly MWVW01 (sample SAMN06349985, study PRJNA376086) | soil metagenome | isolation source: MtG22-5 sample Antarctic (ecotone) | place: Antarctica
AAAGTTCGAGGCTAAAGCCAAGATTTACCAGGCGCTTCATTACACCTTTCATAAGAATATCTATGATCTCGAAAATATTTTCTTTGCTCAAAGAATTAAATATGATCACATCATCTATCCTGTTTAAGAACTCAGGTGAAAATGTTCGTTTCAAAGCTTTTTCAATAACTGCTTTATTATTTTCTTCTGAATTTTGCGTACGTGAAGCAGTGGCAAAACCCACTCCCTCACCAAAATCTTTCAATTGCCTTGCACCAATGTTTGACGTCATGATAATGAGCGAATTTTTGAAATCAACCCTTCTGCCCAAACCATCTGTCAGTTGACCGTCATCAAGCACCTGCAATAAAATATTGTAAATATCAGGATGTGCCTTTTCAATTTCATCTAAAAGAATAACGCTGTAAGGCTTACGTCTCACCTTTTCTGTCAACTGCCCGCCTTCTTCATAACCTACATAACCCGGAGGAGCACCAATCAGCCTGGATACAGTGAATTTTTCCATGTATTCGGTCATATCAATACGGATCAATGCGTCTTCACTATCAAACATATGGCGGGCCAAAGCCCTGGCCAACTCTGTTTTACCAACCCCGGTTGGTCCCAGAAATATAAAAGTACCAATTGGTTTTTTCGGATCTTTTAGCCCTACACGATTGCGTTGAATTGCTTTTACTACTTTAGTAATCGCCTCTTCCTGTCCTACTACCATCGCCTTCATCTCATCACCCATCTTGCGCAGCTTTTGAGTTTCTGCTTCTACCATTCGCTTTACCGGTATGCCTGTCATCATACTGATCACCTCTGCAATTTTTTCCTCATCTATCGGAAAACGTTTATGCTTGCTTTCTTCTTCCCATTGTGCCTTAGCTTTTTCAAGGTCTTCACCAAGCCGCTTTTCGGTATCTCTCAAAGCTGCAGCTTCTTCAAACTTCTGGCTTTTAACTACTTTGTTTTTTTCATTTTTTATGTCTTCAATCTTACGCTCGAGCTCAAGAATATTTTCAGGAACATTTATGTTCTTTAAATGCACTCTTGCACCCACCTCATCCATCACATCTATAGCTTTGTCAGGCAATAAACGATCGGTGATATAACGGTCACTCAATTTTACACAAGCATCAATCGCCTCTTTATCATATAAAACGCTGTGATAATCTTCGTATTTGGATTTTATATTGTTGAGAATTTCAATGGTATCTTCCACACTAGGAGGATCGATCATTACTTTTTGGAACCTGCGATCCAGCGCACCATCTTTTTCAATATACATTCTGTATTCATCAAGAGTGCTAGCGCCAATGCATTGCAATTCGCCGCGGGCAAGTGCAGGCTTGAAAATGTTTGAAGCATCTAATGAGCCACTGGCACCCCCGGCGCCTACTATAGTGTGTATCTCATCAATGAAAAGAATGACATCACGGTTTTTTTCAAGTTCATTCATGATGGCTTTCATACGTTCCTCAAACTGTCCGCGATATTTTGTGCCCGCCACCAATGCAGCAAGATCGAGTGAGATCACTCTTTTGTCAAAGAGCACCCTGGATACTTTCCGCTGCACTATACGTAAGGCAAGCCCCTCCACTATGGCAGTTTTACCTACCCCCGGTTCGCCTATTAATATGGGATTATTCTTTTTACGGCGCGACAAGATTTGTGATACTCTCTCAATTTCTATTTCACGGCCAACTATAGGGTCTAATGTGCCGATTTCTGCGAGCTTGGTTATGTCTCTTCCAAAATTGTCCAACACAGGTGTTTTACTTTTTGTAGCTGTGCCGCCTCGTGATTTTGACCCTGAATATTTTTTTTCATCATCAAAATCATCATCATTCTCTTCTTCCCTATACTCGGCACGGGGATCGGCTTGTTTGATTATCCCCAGTTCCTGTCTGAATAAATCGTAGTCCACGTCAAATTGATTTAAGATTTGAGTAGCAATGTTTTCCTTGTTTTTTAAAATAGAAAGCATAAGGTGCTCAGTCTCCACTGTCGGACTCTTCAATGCCTTTGCTTCCAGTACCGTAACTCTTATAACTTTTTCAGCCTGTTTGGTAAGCGGCAAGCTATTTATATTGGCAATGTTTTTACCTGTTTTATCTTTTACGGCTAATTCAATTTCCTTGCGCAACTCATAGAGATCAACATTGAAGCTCTTCAATATGCGTACTGCACTATTATCACCTTCACGAATCAGTCCTAAAAGCAAATGTTCCGTTCCTATAAAATCATTCCCTAAACGCAATGCCTCCTCTCTGCTGAAAGAGATTATTTCTTTTACCTGCGAGGAGAAATTATTATCCATTTGATTTTTTTAAATAATGTGCTGATACAATAATAACGAATATTTTTATGCGGAGTTTAAAGCCGGGTTGTTAATACTCATTTCATATGGAGGTCAAAAGGGATACCAAAGAAAAATTTCATGTCATTACAGTTGAAACCGTAGACCTTTCTGCTAATATGACAGAAGACTTAAGTAAGCAATTACTCATCATTCTACAGGACAACATTAAGAATGTTGTTTTAAATTTAAAGAACGTAAAAACCATCGATGAAAAAAGTGCTGAATCTATTGTAAAAACACAGCAAATATTTTATGAACAAAATGCTTCATTTGTAATTTGCGAATTGACTGCCGACCTGGAAAACTTTTTAGACAAACAAAATTTACTGGAAATAATGAATGTAACGCCAACTGAAAGCGAAGCCGGCGATATAGTACAAATGGAAGAATTAGAAAGGGAATTGTTGGATGAAGACAGCCAGTCATAATTTATTACCTATTCATCTCAGCGTGTAAGATTTTTGCCAGAATTTTTATTTACTAACTGCATTACTACTTGCAGATTCTGTTGTGTCACCCTCTTTTACGTTCTGTAATTCTATTGAGCATTTATGAGCATTCTTTCTATCATTGAATCCGCACTCAGGCAGAAACTAAATCCTTCTATATTAACCTCTACACCTGTAAGTGGCGGGAGTATAAACAAAGCTTTTAAAATATCAACAGAAAAAGATGTTTTTTTCTGCAAGGTCAATTCTGCTACTAAATTTCCCCAATTATTAAGCAAAGAAGTTTCAGGTTTAAATTTTATTGCAAAGCACGGAATTAAAACACCCCGGGTAATAGATTGTTTTGAAGAATCGGATCATCAGGTGTTGGTAATGGATTGGGTTTCTCCCGCAGGTAAAACAGAAATATTTTGGCAAAGGTTTGGTGAAAGGCTTGCACATCTTCATTCTATCCCTAATGATCATTTTGGTTTCAGTGAGTGGAACTATATGGGCAGTGTAAAACAAAACAATGAATGGAATCAGGAATGGATTCCATTTTTTATTCAGCATAGGTTACAACCAATGTTAAAATTGTGTTTTGAGAAGCAACTGCTCAAAAATATTCATGAAATGAAGTTTGAAAAACTTTATTCGCGTTTGGATAAGATCTTTCCACCGTCAAAACCCTCGTTGGTTCATGGCGATCTCTGGAGGGGTAACTTTTTGTGCGATCAAGACCAGGAACCTGTGCTTATAGACCCTGCAGTATATTTTGGTCACCGGTCGATAGATTTGGGGATGACCAGGTTATTTGGTGGTTTTTCACCAATATTTTATCAGGCATACCATTATCATAATGCTATGCAATATAAAAACCATCGATGAAAAAAGTGCTGAATCTATTGTAAAAACACAGCAAATATTTTATGAACAAAATGCTTCATTTGTAATTTGCGAATTGACTGCCGACCTGGAAAACTTTTTAGACAAACAAAATTTACTGGAAATAATGAATGTAACGCCAACTGAAAGCGAAGCCGGCGATATAGTACAAATGGAAGAATTAGAAAGGGAATTGTTGGATGAAGACAGCCAGTCATAATTTATTACCTATTCATCTCAGCGTGTAAGATTTTTGCCAGAATTTTTATTTACTAACTGCATTACTACTTGCAGATTCTGTTGTGTCACCCTCTTTTACGTTCTGTAATTCTATTGAGCATTTATGAGCATTCTTTCTATCATTGAATCCGCACTCAGGCAGAAACTAAATCCTTCTATATTAACCTCTACACCTGTAAGTGGCGGGAGTATAAACAAAGCTTTTAAAATATCAACAGAAAAAGATGTTTTTTTCTGCAAGGTCAATTCTGCTACTAAATTTCCCCAATTATTAAGCAAAGAAGTTTCAGGTTTAAATTTTATTGCAAAGCACGGAATTAAAACACCCCGGGTAATAGATTGTTTTGAAGAATCGGATCATCAGGTGTTGGTAATGGATTGGGTTTCTCCCGCAGGTAAAACAGAAATATTTTGGCAAAGGTTTGGTGAAAGGCTTGCACATCTTCATTCTATCCCTAATGATCATTTTGGTTTCAGTGAGTGGAACTATATGGGCAGTGTAAAACAAAACAATGAATGGAATCAGGAATGGATTCCATTTTTTATTCAGCATAGGTTACAACCAATGTTAAAATTGTGTTTTGAGAAGCAACTGCTCAAAAATATTCATGAAATGAAGTTTGAAAAACTTTATTCGCGTTTGGATAAGATCTTTCCACCGTCAAAACCCTCGTTGGTTCATGGCGATCTCTGGAGGGGTAACTTTTTGTGCGATCAAGACCAGGAACCTGTGCTTATAGACCCTGCAGTATATTTTGGTCACCGGTCGATAGATTTGGGGATGACCAGGTTATTTGGTGGTTTTTCACCAATATTTTATCAGGCATACCATTATCATAATGCTATGCCGCCAAATTATGAAGAACAGGAAATGGTGTGCAATCTCTACCCGCTTCTTATTCATCTGTTGCTTTTTGGAAAGTCATATTTGCTACAAATAGAAAATACACTAGATCATTTTGGTTAACTTCCGCATTGTAATTTTGAACCAATGTTATCCGTTACAATTTTAGGAAATAATTCGGCAGTACCTGCTTTCAACCGCCATCCGACAAGCCAGGTAGTGACCAACGATGGTACTAATTACCTTGTAGATTGTGGTGAGGGTACTCAAATACAAATGATCAAATACAAGATACGGAGAGGTAAAATCACTCATATTTTTATTTCTCATTTGCATGGCGATCATTATTTCGGATTGGTTGGACTTATAAACACTTTCAATCTTTTATCCCATATGCAGGAGCTGCATGTGTTTGGACCTGAACCATTGCAGCAAATAATAGAGATGCAATTGAAAGTAGCTGACACAACCATGTGTTATCCCCTATACTTTCACACCTTAAACAAAAACGAAATATTGATTGATGACGATAAAATCAGGGTCAGTTGTTTTCGCACCAATCACCGTATTGAGTGTTATGGATTTTTGTTTGAGGAAAAACAAGGAAAACGGAAATTGGTGATAGATAAGGTACGTAAACAACAAATACCGGTTTCATTTTACGGCAGCCTGCAACAGGGATTGGACTATATCACAACCAAAGGTGCAGTCATTAAAAATGATTCGGTGACACTGCCCCCGGGTAAAGGAAAAAAATATGCGTTTTGCGCTGATACAAAATATGATGAAAGCATCATACAGCATATTTATGGATGCGATGCCATTTATCATGAAACTACATATCTTGACAGCATGCGGGATAAAGCCTTTGAACGATTTCATTCCACTACGCGGCAGGCAGCAGAAATAGCCCGCAGAGCTATGGTCAATAAATTATTGATAGGTCATTTTAGTTCAAAGTACAGTACACTTGAAGCTTTTCAAAAGGAGGCAAGAGAAATTTTTGTCAATACCGATCTGGCTGTGGAAGGTGTCACTTATGAGATTTAGAAGCCGTTTTGCCTTGGGGGAACATACAGCCCCCTGTCCCCTCCGAAGGAGTCCGGAGTCCTTCGGACGGGTGGGGGAACATTGGTCTAACATTAATTTTGGTTAGTTTTCTTCCATATAGAAACTGGCGTAGGACTTTTATGCCACAGATTATAGATTTTTTTCTTTCCGGATTTGCAAGAATTATTTTTTTCCTGTTCGTGGTGAAGAAAACATCCATTTGTAAAATAAAGGAAATTCTTTCCTCCATGTCTGTTCATTATGTTTCCCTTCTGAACGGATGACAGTTGTAATGCTTGCCTTGGATAGGCGTGTCATTTGTTCCAATACGCCAAGCATATCGGGTACCATTTCCGGTCCTTCCTGCTGGCCTGCATAGAAATAAATTTTTCCTTTCAATTTTCCGGCCTTGTCCGCAACTATATTTTTAAGCTGGGGAACAATCCAAAATGCAGGTGAAAATACTCCGGCACCCCCCCATTTTTTTGGATCCCGTAAAATTGCATAATATGAAATCAAGCCTCCCATGGAAGAACCAGCGATGTAATTATGCCGGCCACATTTTTTTGTGCGGTAGTGCCTATTGATATAAGGCCTTAATGTTTTTACCAAAAAATCAACATACTGATTTCCTTCGCCTTTACCAAACCGCTGCATATCAAATGGAGAGTATTCATTAATACGTTTATCACCTCCATTATCAACTGCAACCACTATTACTTCCATGCCGTTTTTACTTAATGTGTCGATCGCTTCATCAACTCCCCATTCCCCGGCAAAGGAACTGCTGTCTTCAAAAACATTCTGACCATCGTGCATATACAAAACCGGGTATCTGCTTCGTGATGATGCATAACTGTGTGGCAGATAAACCCAGATACGACGGTAACGTTTCAACTGTGGTATGTAAAAATTTGTTTCAATGATGCTTACATTTTTATTTGCCGTACTTGTTTTTTGTTGCTTTGGAAAATGATCGGCCCAATGCTGTATAGAAATATTAATGATGCTGTCTTTTTCAATTTCTATAATCCTATTTTCCAGGGGCAGGCCGCCAGGCCCTGATTCTACCTTTTCCCAGCTTCCTTTGGTTATTTTATATTCCAGTTTTCCTTTAGGAGCAGCCAATGCAATGAAATAATTTCCCGATGCATCCAGCTCAAATTGGGCTCCCTTTTGGCCGGGGTTCCAATTATTAAAACTTCCTGCAATAAATACGGGATCAACGCTCTGATGATAATCTGGCAATGATTTAATCACCAGTGTTATTTTATACTGTGCGGATAATCTGTTACCAAAATAAAAAAGCGAAGCAAGAAAAATGAATTTATACATGCAACGATGATTGTCCTGAGCCTGAAATATATTGCCGGATCTGATCATGTATATTTTTACTCAAGGGTACTAATGGCAACCGCAAATGATTTTCGATAATTCCCATTTCGCTCAGGAATGCTTTAACTCCAGCCGGATTATTTTCCGCAGTCAAAAGATCGAAAACCTGCAGTAGTTTACTATTCAAAGCACGGGCTGTCGTATAATTATCTTCCAGTGCAGCACCAACCATAGTAGCAATATGTTTAGGATAGCAGTTTGCGGCTACGCTGATCACACCTCTCATACCACATGCTATCTGCGGCAATGCAAGGTTATCATCACCACTCACCACTAAAAATTCCAGAGGTTTGTCACGAATGATCTCCATGCATTGTATCATATTGCCGCTGGCTTCTTTGATACCGCAAATATTTTCAAATTCATTCGCCAGTCGTATAGTTGTAGCAGCTTCAATATTGCTGCCAGTGCGTGCTGGTACATTGTACAGGATGACAGGGCGTGCAGTAGCCTGAGCCAATAATTTGTAATGCTGATAAATGCCATCCTGTGAAGGCTTGTTGTAGTAAGGACTTGCCGATAGTATTGCTGCCGCTTTTTCTACAGGAAAAGACTCAAGTTCTTTCAGCAATTCATTAGTATTATTTCCGCCAATGCCGATCACTACAGGCATTCGGGCTGCCACTGTAGAAAAGGTGACATCAATAATTTCTAATTTCTCCTCTTTTGTAAGCGTTGGCGTTTCGCCGGTAGTACCGAGTGTCACTACATATTGTACGCCGCCGTCAATTACAAAATTGATCAAGCGGTATAAGCCTTCAAAATCTACTTCACCCTTTTTTTTAAAGGGTGTAACCAATGCCACCCCGGTACCTTTCAAAATGTCTCTTACTGACATAAATGATATTTAGATCAAACAGATATGCTATCTGTTGATAAGTGATTCATACTAATGATTTATAAAAACAATACTCATTGTCTTCATTCCATGTTTTTTGAATGCTGTCCAAAATGCTCTGGTTCTGCTTCTTCCCAAAAACCCATACGCCCAAATTTTTCTATTCGCTGGCTTATACGTTCGTCCGCAGGAATTTGTTTTAATTCATGTACAACATTCACCAGGTGTCCTTTCAAAATATTTGCAGCTTCCATATAATCCCAATGTGCACCGCCGGCAGGTTCAGGAATGATGTCATCTACCAATCCAAATCCCTTCATATGATCTGCAGTCAGGCGAAGCTGCTCCGCTGCTGTTTCCTTTTTATCCCAGCTACGCCAAAGAATAGAACTGCAGCTCTCCGGTGAAATTACTGTATACCATGTGTTTTCCATCATCAACACCCGGTCGCCTACACCAATTCCCAGCGCACCGCCGGAAGCGCCTTCACCAATGATCACTACTATCACCGGCACTTTCAGGCGAATCATTTCATAAATATTTCGGGCAATGGCTTCTCCTTGTCCACGCTCCTCTGCTTCCAACCCCGGATAGGCGCCCGGTGTATCTATCAGCGTTATCACCGGCTTATTGAATTTTTCTGCCAGTCGCATTAATCGTAAAGCTTTACGATAGCCTTCAGGATTCGCCATGCCGAAATTCCGCATCTGCCTTGTTTTCGTATTGATACCTTTTTGCTGGCCAATGATCATAACTGTTTGACCTTCCAGCATGGCAAAACCACCTATCATAGCCTTATCATCTTTTACATTCCTGTCACCAAACAACTCTACGAAATTGGTAGTCATGTTTTGTATGTACTTCAAAGTATAAGGTCTGTCGGGGTGACGGCTCAATTGCACTCTTTGCCAGCTGCTCAGGCTTTGATTGATTTCTTTACGTTTTTCCAGAATTTTTTGTTCGAGCCTGGCGATCATTTCGGAATAATCAATCTTTTTATGCTCGGAGGTATGCTTTAATTTTTCTATTTCATCTATAAGATCTTTGATGGGCTTTTCGAAATCGAGAAACTGTCGGTTTGCATTGGATGGCATAGGCAAGTTTAAGAACGAAAGATAAAATTAAGAAGAAGTTACCGATCCTGATTCTTGTTTCTACTTTGGTTTACAGTTAATATTCCCCAGACTCTTTATCCGTAAATTACATTGGTTTAGTGAATAATTTTACACTTATGCAGCTTACAGCAAAATTAGTTCAGCTATTACCCGTACAAACAGGACAGGGGAAAAATGGTACATGGAAAAAGCAGGAGATCATTGTGGAGACAGAAGGTCAATACCCGAAAAAAATTTGTATTTCTGTATGGGGTGATAAAATTGACGAGCAAATTCAAATTGGCACTCATTTAAAAATCGATTTTGATATTGAAAGCAGGGAATACAATGGAAAGTGGTATACTGATGTAAAAGCATGGAAACTGGAAACTGTGTCAGTGGAAAATAATCCTTCGGTAAATAGTGATCCGCCGGAGATAAATGAAAATAATGATGGTGGATTGCCTTTTTAGAAATAATTAAAAGGCCGGCTTGTGGTTATTTAAAAGCAGTAGTTATTTTTTCCTGCTGAGGAAGTATGATCAGTGTAGATACATATATTTTGCGCTGTTCAGATAAAGCTTTATTAGAATAAATGACACCGGCAGGCCGGGTATTTGTTCCATTACAGTTCAAACATCCTAATATGATTCCCAGTTTTTTGAAATCTATTTTACCTGTATTTTTTGGTGTCAGCATGCCTGCTTCTTCCAGATGCCAGCCATAAAATGCAATTTCGCTTTCGTTTAATTCCTGCAATTCTTTTAACGACATGCCAGCGTATACTCCCTGGTTTGATTGCCAGAGATTCTGACGCATTGGGCGGTTAATGTTGGCTGAAGTATTAGTTTTGAGGTTTCCACCTATTATCAAAAAAGAAGACCTCCTGTATTCTGTTTCATCTTCCCAGATAAAAATCACTTCCCGAGGTGTCTGGGGAAAAAGCACAGAACACTTATTTGTTTCCTTTTCTGAATAGTAAAAAACATCTTTGGCAACATTGTTTTCACCAAAAGTGTAACATAAATATTCATGTGATGTCAAAGGCAATAAGTCTTCAGCATAAATAATATCCCTTGCTTTTAAAAATTCTTTTCTTTCAATGATGAATGTATAGAGTGGAATGCTGTCGCGTATTTCAATACTGGTGTTGATCGTAAAATTATTTTTTTGAAAGAATACCGGCTTTACATCTTTGAAATCATTGCTGCCATTAAATTTATAGCCGGCACGTTTTATTTGTTCTTTTATCTGAAAAGCTTCGTTAGGCAATGAAGTTTGAAAGGAAATAATCTTACTACCGGCTTTATCCTGCATTACAAGTGTCCGAAGCGCATTCCCGGTCTTTATTTTTTTCCGTTGATAATAAGAAAAGGTGGTAGCGTTTTCTTTGGGTGAATTATAGTCGCGTCTGAAACCTTTTTTTTGTATGTGTGCATCAAATTTGGTGATATTTAAAATCGTATAATCCTGAAGATCACCTAAGCTAAAACTCTGTCCACTGGCATTTAAAATGCAAATGAATGATATGAAAAGGAAGCACTTATTCATAGAGTTCACTTAGTTCATATAATAAGATAGTCAAAGATTTAAAGAATTAACCGGGTCTTTCAAGGAAAAGGAAGAAATTTTAATTGCAAAGCAATGAATTGCAATAAGCAATACCAGCAAATTACCATAACAAAGGAAACCAATTTTTCTTAAAAGTCAAACCTGGTTTTAATAGCGTAAAGGCTATTTAGCCAATTCTACAGGCTCGACTTTCATTTGTCCGGCGCCTGTATTTTCTCTCACCGGGAACGAAATAATAAAAGTTGCACCGTTATTAAGCTTGCTCTCCGCATTGATAAATCCATTATGCTTTTCAACAATTTTCTTACAAATAGAAAGCCCTATGCCCGTGCCTTCAAACTCATGGTAACTATGCAGGCGTTTGAACACAATAAAAATATCATCTGCATATTTTGGATCGAAACCAATGCCATTGTCTTTGATTATGATCTGGTGATAATGTTTGTCGTTATCATAATTACCATTTGCTCCAAAAGAACTACCCTTTACCAAATGGCTGTAAATATTTATTTTGGGTGCACGATTATGTATGCTGAATTTTAAAGCATTGCCAATAAGATTTTGAAATAATTGTTGAATCTGGCTGGGTATACCATATATAGCCGGAAGCCGGTCGGCCTGGATGATTGCTTTTTTTCTCTTGATTTCAAATTCGTTATCTGATAGCACATCGTTCACTACTTCACTCAGGCTGATCAATTTAAATTCTTCTTCATCATTTGTATCCCTGGAAAATCGCAGCAAATCATTTATGAGTCTTTGCATTCTATCAGTTGCCTTAGATATTTTTTCAAGACAACTTTGCACCTCCGGATCTTCATTATTTTTAAGTTTTACTGAAATAACATCACTGAAAATTAAAATTTTTCGTAATGGCTCCTGAAGATCATGGGAGGCTACATAAGCAAACCGGTCCAGTTCTTCATTGATGCCTTTCAATTCTGTATTGTTCATTTGAAGTTGCTGGTTCAGCAAGCGAACCTTTTCCTCAGAAATGCGACGATCTTCAATTTCTTTTTCCAATGAATTATTCACAGCAAGCAATTTCCTTTCCTGTTGTAATAGTTGGTGGGTTTTGCGATAGAGGTCTACAAATACACTTACTTTGAATCGAAGTAATTCTGGATTTATCGGTTTGTAAATAAAATCAACAGCACCCATTTTATATCCTTCAAACATATAAGCTTCATCCTGGTTGTGTGCAGTAATGAATATTATGGGGATATGCTTGAGCCTTTCCCGCTGATAGATCAATGTAGCAGTTTCAAAACCGTTCATATCAGGCATCTGCACATCCATCAGGATCAGCGTAAAATCGTGCTCGACTAAAAGAGTTTTTAATGCTGCCCTGCCCGAAGATGCTTTCCGGATTATATAATCTTCGCGTTCAAGTATGGTCTCTATAGATAACAGGTTATCTTCCCTATCATCCACTACCAGAATTTTAATGTCGGTTTTTTTATAATTCTCTCTCTTCAATTCCATGTAAGCGCTATTTGTATAACCAAACCCTCATTAATGATAGTAACTGGTCTATCTTAACTGGTTTTGTAATATAGTCTGAAGCACCTGCCTCGATACATTTCTCACGATCGCCTTTCATCGCCTTGGCTGTAACAGCTATTATAGGCAATTGAGAATTTTTATGTTCTCTTCTTATCTTCTGCGTGGTTTCGTACCCATCCATTTCAGGCATCATTATATCCATGAGCACTACATCTATATTACCGTTATCGCCTAAAATATTGATGGCCTCCTGTCCGCTCTCTGCAGTAACCACATTCACACCATATCGCTCAAAAGCAGTGGTAAGCGCAAAAAGATTTCGCACATCATCATCCACCACCAACACGGTTTTTGCCACCAGCACATCCTCTCTTGAACGGAGATTTTCAATCACCTTACGTTTCTCAGGCAACAGGTCCTTATGATTGATATGCAGGTGTATTACTACTTCTTCCAATAACAACTCAAGGGAGTTTACATCTTTAAGAAGAATACGGTTCGCATATTGCTTAAGCTGTGTTCTTTCTTTTGGTGAAAAATCTTTTGCAGAGTAAATCAACACAGGTGTCATCTGCAATTTTTTCATTGCATTCACCTCTGTTACAAACTCCAGTCCACTTACATCCGGAAGCATGAAATCGACTGTAATGCAATCGTATGAAGAATTATTGATCATTTCAATTGCCTGCTTACCGGAATGGGCTATTTCAATTTCTACCAGGTCACCATTTTCGAGGATTTTTGCGATCTGCGATGAATCTATTTCATTGTCCTCCACAATAAGCAAACGTTTTGGCTTTCGCTGATGATAAGATACAATGTCATTGAATAAAACTGATAATGCTTCATTCTTTAAAGGCTTTAGCTGGAAGCTCCTCGCTCCCCGTTGCATTGCCAATAAACGATTCTCTTCCCCTGAAATCAAATGAACAGGAATATGACGAAAATTAGTATCATTTTTAAATAGGTCAAGTATTCTCCAACCACTGGCATCAGGCAATTTCACATCCAGCGTCACTGCTATAGGAATATATTTATTGGCAAGGTCAAATACATCGCCAAAAGTGGTGGCTACTACAACTTTCAAATTCATTTCATGTGCCTTTTCCACCATGATCTTAGCAAATCGCACATCATCCTCCACCACCATTACCACCTTATCTCCGCTGTTGATCACATTGCGGTCGTCGCCCACTTCATTGATGATCTCATTGATTCCATCAAGGTCCCTGGTATCAGGCAATTTGACTGTAGGCACTGATTGAATGCTGGAATCGTTGTCTTGCGAAATATGGTACTCACTGATCTTTAAACTGCTTTGCTTTTCCTTTTTTACATGTGCAGGATTGTAATCAATAGGTAGGTACAGCGTAAACACACTGCCACTACCCGGTTCACTATCCAATTCTATAGAACCACCTAATAGATCAGCAAGCCCCCGGCTAATGGATAATCCTAACCCCGTACCGCCATACTTGCGGCTGGTTGAACCTTCTGCCTGCTGGAAGGCCTCAAATATGATATTTTGTTTGTCTTTCGAAATACCTATTCCGGAATCTCTTATCTCAAATGCCACTACACCATTCGCATTGTCAAGGCTTGGGTTATATTGTTTCCAGTTTTTATTTGCAGGGAAAATCCGCAATGTGACGCCTCCTTTTTCTGTAAACTTAAACGCATTGGATAAAAGGTTTTTCAATATCTGGTTGAGACGTTGTACATCCGTTTCCAGCTTGTCAGGGAGGTTTTGATCCATTTCGATATTGAACCTGAGATTTTTACTTTCAGAAACGTGTTTAAATGTTGTTTCCACAAAAGAAGTAATCTCGTTGAAGCGTACATTAATGAAGTCTGTAGAAATATAGCCTGACTCAATCTTTGAAAGATCAAGAATGTCATTGATCAGTTGAATGAGGTCATCACCACAACTGTGAATTGTTTTTGCATAACGGACTTGTTTTTCACTCAGGTTGCCCTCATTGTTTTCATACAACTGTTGTGCAAGGATCAATAATGAGTTCAAAGGCGTACGCAATTCATGCGACATATTTGCAAGAAACTCAGATTTATATTTTGATGTAAGCTGTAATTGTTCTGCTTTTTCCTCCAGCGATTTCCTTGCATCTTCCACCTCTTTGTTCTTGGCTTCCACTTCCTCTTTTTGCTTAACCAGAAGGTGAGCTTTATCCTGCAGCTCTTCATTTGTTCTTCTCAGCTCATCTGCCAGAGATTGAGATTGTTCCAGCAGGTCTTCTGTCCTTGAGTTGGCTTCAATAGTATTCAATACGATTCCGATAGATTCAGTGAGCTGGCCAAGAAAGTCAAGATGTGTTTCATTAAACTCATCAAAAGTGGAAAGCTCAATTACTGCTTTGATCTCGGTTTCAAATAACACAGGAAGAACAATTACATTTTTGGGTTTACTCTCACCAAGGCCTGATGCAATCTTAATATAATTTTTTGGTACGTTTCTCAACCAAATCCTTTCTTTGTCTACTGCGCATTGACCCACCAGGCCTTCGCCAAGCGCAAATTCTTTAATGATATTTAATTCTTCATTATATGCATACGCGGAAAAGAGCTTAAGTTTTTTGTTTTGTTCATTTTCATCCTGTTCCAGGATATAGAACATTCCTTGCTGCGCATTTACTACCTGAGCCAGCTCTGATAGAATTCGTCTTGTAACTGTATTTAAATCTTTTTGACCTTGCAACATTTGTGTAAACTTGGCAAGATTTGATTTCAACCAATCCTGTTCCTGGTTACGCAAGGTGGTTTCCTTCAGATTGGCGATCATTTGGTTGATGGTATCTTTCAGTTCCTCCACTTCTCCTTTGGCCTCCACCCGTATCATCTGTGTAAGATCGCCTTTTGTTACTGCCGAAGCCACTTCGGAAATGGCACGTACCTGCGTAGTTAAATTTTCTGCCAGCTGGTTCACGTTCTCAGTAAGATTTTTCCAGATACCTGATGCACCAGGCACTGATGCCTGTCCACCAAGCCGTCCCTCTACTCCCACCTCACGTGCCACTGTAGTTACCTGGTCAGCAAATACAGCAAGCGTATCAATCATCTCGTTGATAGTATCTGTTAACTGCGCTACTTCACCACGCGATACGATTGATAATTTTTGTTTCAAATTACCAGTTGCCACGGCGGTTACAACTTTTGCAATACCCCTTACCTGGTTGGTAAGGTTTGATGCCATCATATTCACAGAGTCTGTCAGATCCTTCCATGTACCTGCCACACCCTGCACTTCTGCCTGGCCGCCAAGCTTACCTTCCGTACCCACCTCACGTGCCACCCTTGTTACCTCAAAGGCAAATGAGTTCAACTGATCCACCATCGTATTGATGGTATTTTTAAGGTCAAGGATTTCTCCTTTAACGTCAATAGTCACTTTCTTGGAAAGGTCTCCGGAAGCTACGGCCTTTGTTACCTCAGCAATATTCCTTACCTGCGATGTAAGGTTACCGGTCATCTGGTTTACAGAGTCGGTCAGATCTTTCCATGTACCTGCCACCCCCGGTACGAAAGCTTGTCCACCCAACTTACCTTCCGAGCCTACCTCACGTGCAACACGGGTAACCTCAGATGCGAAGGCCCGCAACTGGTCCACCATCGTATTCAGCGTTTCTTTCAGTTGCAGTATTTCTCCCCGAACGTCCACAGTGATCTTGCGGCTCATGTCTCCATTCGCGACAGCTATTGCCACTTCGGCAATGTTACGTACCTGTGCAGTCAGGTTACCTGCCATTCCATTTACTGAGTCAGTAAGATCTTTCCATGTACCAGCCACACCGGGCACATTCGCCTGCCCGCCCAACTTACCTTCCGTACCCACCTCACGTGCCACACGGGTAACTTCAGATGCAAATCCACGCAATTGTTCCACCATTGTGTTGATGGTATTTTTTAGCTCAAGTATTTCTCCTTTTACATCCACCTCAATCTTACGCGACAGGTCACCGTTCGCCACAGCGGTCGTAACCTCTGCAATGTTCCGCACCTGTGCTGTAAGGTTGGACGCCATTTTATTTACTGAATCGGTCAAATCCTTCCAAAGCCCTTCCACGCCGGGTACATCGGCCTGTCCGCCCAACTTACCTTCCGATCCTACCTCACGAGCTACACGGAATACCTCTGAACCAAATGAATTTAACTGATCCACCATCGTATTGATCGTGTTCTTCAACTCCAGGATTTCTCCGCGTACATCCACAGTAATCTTTCTCGACAAATCGCCTTTGGCTACGGCGGTTGTTACCTCTGCGATATTTCGCACCTGCCCGGTAAGGTTGGAGGCCATACCATTTACAGAATCAGTAAGATCTTTCCATGTACCACCAACGCCCTGCACCTTTGCCTGACCGCCCAGCTTACCTTCCGTACCCACTTCCAGTGCCACACGTGTTACTTCCGAAGCGAAGGAGTTTAACTGATCCACCATCGTGTTGATGGTTTTTTTCAATTCCAATATTTCACCAGCTACGTTTACAGTAATCTTTTTTGAAAGATCACCGTTGGCAACGGCAGTGGTCACTTCAGCGATATTCCTCACCTGTGCTGTCAGGTTTGATCCCATTTGGTTTACGGAATCAGTCAAATCTTTCCAGGTACCACCAACCCCCTGCACTTTCGCCTGTCCACCGAGTTTTCCCTCGGTACCCACTTCCAGCGCCACACGGGTTACCTCCGATGCAAATGAATTGAGCTGATCCACCATGGTATTAATGGTATTTTTCAACTCAAGGATTTCGCCTTTTACATCCACCGTAATTTTTCTTGACAAGTCTCCTTTTGCAACCGCAGTCGTTACTTCTGCGATGTTACGCACCTGCGCTGTAAGATTAGAGGCCATCTGATTTACTGAGTCTGTCAAATCTTTCCATACACCGCCTACCCCTTTTACTGTAGCCTGACCACCGAGTTTACCTTCACTACCTACCTCCCGGGCCACACGGGTCACCTCAGCTGAAAATGAATTCAACTGATCCACCATTGTATTGATCGTATTCTTTAACTCAAGGATTTCTCCTTTTACGTCAACCGTAATTTTTCTTGAAAGGTCACCGCGGGCTACCGCAGTGGTTACTTCCGCAATATTTCTTACCTGGCCTGTGAGGTTTGAGGCCATGTTATTCACTGAATCGGTCAAATCTTTCCAGGTACCTGCCACACCCTGCACTTCTGCCTGACCACCAAGCTTTCCTTCTGTACCTACTTCACGTGCCACCCTCGTCACCTCTGAAGAAAATGAGTTGAGCTGATCCACCATGGTATTAATGGTATTTTTCAGCTCTAATATTTCACCTTGCACATCCACAGTTATTTTCTTCGATAGGTCTCCTTTAGCCACGGCGGTTGTTACTTCTGCAATATTTCTTACCTGGGCTGTAAGGTTACCTGCCATTTGATTCACCGAATCCGTCAGGTCTTTCCATACACCCGCTACGCCTTTTACACGTGCCTGACCACCCAGCTTTCCTTCAGAACCTACTTCACGGGCCACACGGGTAACCTCTGCGGAAAAGAGGTTTAATTGTTTCACCATATCATTCACCTCCCGTGCTATACGGGCAAATTCTCCCTGCAGCACGTGATCACCGATTTGCAGGGTCATTTCCTGGGAAAGGTTGCCTTTGGCCACAGAAGAAATAACGTGTGCTATTTCAATAGTTGGGTGTACGAGGTCAGAGATCAAACCATTGATCGCATCTACTCCATCGCTCCATCCGCCCCTTGCATATTTTGGAATTTCCACTCGGTGAGAGAGATTACCTTTTTTACCAATGGTTTTGCCCGCTTTGGTAAGCTCAGACATTAATATCTCGTTGAGCGTAATTATTTCGTTGATGGTATCGCATATCTTACCATTGATTCCTACCTGGTCTACAGGCATGCGCTCCCAGTTCCAAACAAATTTCTTTATACACCGGCGAAGTAGACGTGCTCCAAACAACCTTCGGTATCTTTATAAACCTATTATTTTCTGAAAGTAATTTTAAAATTT
>MWVW01000131.1_pt1 | contig 18081 bp, 26 predicted proteins | sample 1047191 | NCBI WGS metagenome assembly MWVW01 (sample SAMN06349985, study PRJNA376086) | soil metagenome | isolation source: MtG22-5 sample Antarctic (ecotone) | place: Antarctica
ACCCTATGGTGCCCGCGATGCCCGATGGACGATCGCACCGCCCTCACGCCACCCTCCTCCACTGTGGGTAGTCCTCCCTGGCCATCAGTTCGCCAACTCCTCGACGTGGCGCACGCTCATAATCCACACATCCGGCGCCTCTGTCACCAGCTCGAGCGCGGCCGACGTGCAGCGCGTGTGGTAGTAGCGCCGGCTCTCGCTGTCGAGGCGGCGTAGCACCACGTCCGGCTCGTGGGCGGGTATGCGCTTCGTGCAGGCGGCGCAGCGAAGGACGCGACTCATGCCGGCACACACTCCTCGCATATACAGCCGGACCCGTGTCCTTCGCTAACCCCGCTAACCAAAGTGCCGTTTTCCGTATAGGTATCAGTAGAAGTACGGTTAGTGGGCTCAGGGCCTCCCGCTAACCTACTAACCTTTTCGCCAAGGTTAGTGTGGTTAGCGTAGTTAGTAAGGTTAGTAGGGTTAGTAAGGTTAGTGGGGTAGTACTTACCTCTACCGTTCTTTAGTAGCTGTCCGTCTTCTAGCATCTTCCACATGAGGTACTTAACATTCTTATAGTTGGCGCTAGGCCCTAACGATTCCGTAACGTCTTTTGGTCCTAGCGGCTCACCGGCGCGGTTTAGAACCAAGAGGATGTCTGCACGCTCTTTGGAGACGTGCACCTCTTCGGCCTCGCCCTCAATCGTCCAGGTGGCCGTGTTGAGGTTCCACATGAGCGCGTACTCGGTCGGCTCTTCGATGTCCCTACCGTCGACATACAGTGTCGGCCCCTTGCTGCCAGGCGTGCGGCGAAGTATCAAGAATCCGTCCACCCCGGCGGTTAGGCCGGTAGAGGACGAGATCTCATCCAGTGGGTCACTCGCTGCCATCTTGCGAAGGTGATGTACGACGACGATAGCAACGCCGTGCTTTGATGCGAGCGGTAGCAGCTGCTCGAGGGCGGCGTAATCTTCGGCGTAGATGTTCTGGCCGCGTCCCTCTTTGCGTATCCTTGCCAGGGTGTCTATGACCACGAGCCGGGCGTCCGGGTGCTCTGTCAGCCAGGCGTCCAGGCGCTCCGCTCCGCCTTCGTCCAGGCGCGGCCACTCGGTATGTAGGTGCATCTTATCGGGCGCCGCAGCGCCGTTTAGAATCTTTTGCAGGCGCTTCTTTAGCCGCTTCTTGTTGTCCTCGAGCGCCAGGTAGAGTGTGTCTCCTTGCTCTACCCGCTTGGTCCCGAACGCCACGCCGCCGACGGCGACGGCCTCGCACATCCCGAGCGCCATCCAAGACTTTCCCTTCTTGGGTTTACCCACGAGGAGCGAGAGGCCCTCCGGCAACACGCCCGGCACGACCCATCGTGTAGGCTCGAACTCCATATCCATCAGCTCAGCTGCCGTCATGGTGGGCGGCGGGTTATGCTTGAGCCACTCGCTAGGCATGTCCGCTCCGCGCCTCACGCCGTGAACCTCTCAAAGTCGGTCCATGCTCGGTCCAGCTCCCGGTTGTGCTCCTCCTCGTCTTCTATCGTGTCAACCAGCGGCAATATCAAATGCCTGAAGAGTCGCCGGCGGACGATGTTCTTCTTGGTCTCCTCTATAGCGGCTCGGGTATGGTGCTGGCGCTCTTGTTTGCGAAACCACGCCGGCGGCCGCTGCGGGACCTCGTGGCCGAACTCGTGCAGGAGATCGGCGGCGGCTACATGGGCGTCGCGCTCGTCGTATCCCCAGGCCAGGCGGGCGAGCTCCACCGCGTCACCACCCCGTAAACATCCGTGACAGAAAAATACATTCTTCTCTGCGTTCACCGTGAACGACGGCGAGCGGTCTTCGTGGTCGGGAAGTGGGCAGCGACCGCCCCACTCCTTGCCGACGCGACGGAGACCACCAGGGCCGCAGAGACGGTCGGCCAGGTCCATGATCGGCACGGCTTCTTTCGCGGCGTCGATTGGCCTCGTGAAGGAAACGCCCCTATATCTGGGGATGCGCTCCCGGGTAGAATCGGCTATCATCTGGCTAGACTCCTTTGAGAGGGTGTCGGGTCGGGGCTGTTGCGTTGTGGCGCGGCCCCTTTCTTATGTACGTTCTCGCTCAGGACTAGCTCGCTTCTCGCTGAGCAAGCCAGTAAATACTCGCTTCGTACTTCTCACGGTAGATGCTGTTTACCCTGTGGCAGAGGGCTTGGTAGCGCTCTATAGCCGGTACCAGCGCCGATTGCGCGGCGGCTTCCTCGAGCTGGGATCCCGCCCGCATCAGATCGCCCAATTCGGAGTCTGCTAATGCTGTTACCATCGGCCAGAATGCGTTAGCCGTCCGACCGGCCTCCTCGAGCGCAGCTTGATTGAAATCCTCGGTTTCGAGCCTTGCCTCCCACCCCTTCCGAAATTCGTCTAATTTCTCGCTCATTGTCTGGTAGCGCTCGTAACGGTCGACGGTCAGCCGCATGTCCTCGATCGCATACTGTGCAGCGGCGGCCCTTCGGTGTTCGCGCCGCTCCTCCTCGAGCAGCCCATTTAAACTAGGCTGTTCGGGCGAGGGCGGCGCCTGCGCTTTTCCCGACTCACGCAACTCTCCTAGGTCGGCGCCGAGGGCTCGGGCGATTTTCAGTAGTGTCTTGAGGTGGGGCCGTGTGATCCTCCCGCTTTCGATGCCTGAGATCGTGGTGGGCGACACGCCGGCCATCTTCGCCTCTTGCCCCTGGGTCAGCCCGGCCCGCTCTCGTAGGGCTATGTGACGTTCGGCTAGTTCCTGGCCTTCCAACTAACACCTCCGTTAAGTTCGGGGTTCTCGGCATAGCGTACCAGTTAGCATCCGCGTCGTCTACAGTGTTTACAGATTAACGGCGATTATTCCTGTAAGAAGTGCGAAACCTGTAGACACCCGCCGGCCGTTATGAGATAATACTTTCAGACATAGAAATGGCCCCGCGGAGTTCGCAGCTCCCGAGGCCCGGCCCACTAGAAGTACTTGATACTGTCGACAACGCAACGATAACGCACCCAGCCCCCCGCCCCCATACCCGCGAACCCAGAGCCCTCGAGCTCTACCGTACCCGCGGCCACGATATCCGCCACGTTGACCAGGACCTCTACCTCGTGCCGAGCTGCACGGGGCGGGGCTTCTACTCGGTCGATTACCGCGAGGAGACCTGCGACTGCCCCGACTTCCTGCGCCGCGGCGAGAACTGCAAGCACATCCTGGCCGTGGGCGTCCTCGTGGCCAAGCGCCGCTCCCGGCTTCGCCTCGGCGTTCGCCAGGTGTGCGCCTGCAACGATGGCTGGATAACACTAGGCCAGCTCGTGATCGACCCCGAGACGGGCGAGGAGACGGAGGAGTACGCGCTCTACCTCTGCCGCCGCTGCGCGGATAGCCGCTAAGCACCGGTCCGATAGGCCATGACCACGACCCGAGCGAGGGGACCACCATCGGCCCCAATATTGCGAGCGATTGCAAGATTCACGAACAGGAGGAGACATGAACCACCCCGAGATGAGGAACACGGTCTTTGGCGAGGTCCTCGCCGAGCTGCTGGAGGCGCGGGAGATCCCCGTCACGCCCTTCAGGGTCGGCAAGCTGGCGGAGGACGCCGGGCTCGACGGTTGGAAGGTGATCAACCGGATGGCCTCTACCGCCACAGGGAACAGCGCGGGATACCTCAATGGCCTCGCCGAGGCGCTCGATCTGTCCGAGGAGGAGATGGCCAAGCTGGCCCTCGCCTACTCCTTTGACGAGCGCATGCTCGAACAGGCGCGCTCGTAGGGGGGCAGCGAACGCTATAGCTGTACCACGTACTGACCGGGCCGGGGTATCCTAGCTTCGCCGGGGTGTTCCGGCCCCAGTCTTTGCCGGGTGAGGAGGTTATTAGGGTGGAAGACAAAAACCGCAAGAAAATCACCGTAACGGAAGCTGCCGAGTATCTCGGCCTCACTCGTACGACGGTCCAGGATATGGTGGAACGCGGGGTGCTCAAGGCTGACAAGTTCGCCGGCGCGGTCCACATCCCTCGCGAGGAGGTGGAGCGCATCGACCGCGAGACCGCCCCGTGAAAACTCAAAATGTTGGGGCGCTGCAAGTTTTCCCATGTGCGATACGTTCTCGCGTACCGCCAAATCCGGCCCTTTGTCGTAGATAGAAACATTCGGCACTTTTTGTGGTATGGTGGGTTTGCGGGCGAAGGTCTTAGGTCGGTTAGGGAGGAAGCCCTCCCCTCATCCAAGAGCATCTGCTCTATCCTGCCCATCGCTCGACATTTACAGGCCGGAGCTCCCCGATGGGACTCCGGCCTTTATAATGCTCGTGTTGGCCGCGCCGTGTTCCCCCATCCACCCACGACGCGGCCCTTCGCTCTCCCCCGCCCCTATGCCGCAGGGCGTTTCTTATGTACACCACGGCCACAAGAGTGCTAAAGCCGTAACATAAGAAACTCGATGCCCGCCGGAGGCCTCGCCCCTCTTCCGGCGCACCTGGCCCTATCGGGGTGGCCCGATGCGGAAGTTCACGCCGCCGTGAACTTCGCATGTACGGCGTTCTCGGAAGTTCGCGAAGAAAGAAACTTGTAATAAATACCGCATCACTGAGTGATGCGGCCAGCACCCCTTTGTGTTGTAATGGTGGGCGAAGATACATCAGGCACAAGGTAGAGGCTTTGAACCCCGCCCTACGGAAGCTTCGGGCACCCAACAGGGCCGGGGAGCCAGTGGTGCAACCGGCTACCTCCGAATGGAGAGGCGAGCCGGTTTTTGCTTTTTGCTTCGGGGAGTGTGTAGGGGATAGGAGGTGAGCAATAGGAGAGACAGAGCACCGAGCATCGGACCGGGGCTGGCGAACATTCGGCAAGAACCACAGCCCTAAGGATAGAAGTGTACAAGCTGGGAGGATGGGAAAGGGAGTGATGTAGATGATTAGGCGTTTAACGGTGTTGGTGGCAGCCACCTTGTTGGCACTGATCCTTGCGGCCCCTGCTGCGCTCGCGGGGGGCGCCACGCAGATCTCGGGGGTCGGCGTCTTTGACGACCCTCTGGATCCTGAATGTAACGACCCCGGAGTTGAGGGCCCCGGAGGTGAGGACCCCGACTATGCCCTCGTCATGTCTGGGGCCTTGGAAGGTTGTCTCTACACATTCGTCGACCCCGATCCCGCAGTCTCACCTAGCGGGACCTACCGAGAGACGGGAACCGAGCTCTTCGTTGGCTCGTGGGGAGGCGAAACCGGAACGTTCAGAACGACCTACCGATTCGAGGCGAAGTATGAGGACGTGGACAACCTCGCTGGAGAGATCTTTGGGCGTTGTCAACATCCTATTGTAGAGGGCAGCGGCACGGGTGTTTTCGAGGGCGTCAGCGGGCAGCTTTTCTTCAAGGACGACGTCGAAACGGGAGAGTTCTTCTACAGGGGTCACCTACGTTATTAAAGGCTCCCTCGAGCATTACCGAGCGTGGAAGAAACGGGTCAGGTCTCGTTATCGTAACGAGACCTGATTCCGGTGGTTGCCTGCAAACAACTTGTGTGGCAAGCTGTGGGGACGACTGGGGTCCTATTCACCCAAGTGCCTAGAAGGGGTATTCTCCGAAGTCCACATACGAGATGCTGCATACATGCTGCTCAAACCGCCAACGGTTGCGGTTTGCGGCTCTCCCCCGGCCCGCCAGGCCATGCACCTTGCTACCCGCCTGGATAGATATGCGCGATCCTGGATTTTAGGAACGGTTCTTTGTTTTCTTATGTACGCCCTGTGGTACCGCCGTCTACATCCGTACATAAGAAGTTCGCGCCCTACCACCCGAGGAGGCGCCGGCGTAAGCTCCGCAGCGCCCCGCCCTGTGGCCTCTGTACGCCCTCCTGAGTGCCTTCCGTACCGGGGCGGGGCTCCGACCCTTCCGGCTTCGCCGCGGCCGTCTCAGGCGATTCTCGCGGGGCTTCGAGCTGTGGTGGGATTCGCTCGAGGGCGGCCATGAGCAACCTACGGGCCTCGGCGTGGGCCTGGCGCTCCTCGGAGAGCTGGGCTTGCAGCGTGGCGTTGTGGGCTCTCATCTCGGATATGAGCGCGTCGGGCTCACCCGTGGCGGATGTGTCCGCCCCTTCGTCCGTCACGGTGTCCGCCCCCGTGTCCAGGTAGACGTAGCGCCTCCCGTCCGGGCCTTTGTCCGAGCGGAGAGTGCCCCGCTCTACACGCTTCCTGATGGCGGATTCCGAGACACCAAGGCGCGTGGCCGCTTGCCGCAATGTCAGCCTCTCGTCCGTCACCCTGTGCGTCCCTCTCCCACGGCCCCATCCTCTACCCTTCGGCGGCCGCGCGCAAGCCGTTAGAAGCCATCCTCGTGCGTCTCAGAACGAGTAGACGGTCGCCCCCTGTGGCTTCCTCTCGGCTCCCCAACAGGCAAGGGCCGCGGCGAGCACCAGGTCGTCATGATCAGACTCGCGCCAATGCTCGTATGTATCCATGCCTGTGGTGAGAGAGACCTTACGCCGAAACGTTTGCAGCTCGGAGCGGAGCGTCTCCCACAGCGCAAGACCCGCGGCTACCTTCAGGCGTCCTGAGTGAAACGGTACCTCTAGCGCCCCGATAAGGTCCCGCTTTGGCACGCCGTAGGAGCTGGCGGCGCCTGTGACCTTGTTACCACCCGTGATCGTGATGGCCTTGTATTTCAGGCCGCGCTCCCGGAAGAGGTCCACCACAGGACGGCCCACGCCGGTAGCGTCTACGAGTAGGTCGGGCTCATCAAGCACACGACGCCCCAGGCGAGAGTCGAAGTGAGTCCGCCTCAGCTGCGGGTCCTCTACCAGCGCCGCCACCTGCGCCACCATGTCGGGGTAGGGCGTCCTCAAGGGGTAGCGCTCGAGGTGTCTCAGGTGGAGATCCGGATCACCTTCGGCGCCACCTCCGCCACCTCCGCTAGCTTCGCTAGCCTTCACCTTCTCGACCACGGCGAGCGCCGTGTAGTCGTTTGACTGTCCGAGGTCGAGACCGATGTAGAAACTCATGCTGCTCCTCCTAGGTTCCCCAACCGAAGGGGCTCGACATCGCTAGAGACGGCCGCGTCTATCATCTCTGTCGTGAACACCTGGTCGTCTGTCTCCTCGAATGAGCACTCATATTCTTGCCTGAAGACCCACGACGGCAAGGCGCGCCGCTCCTCTTCCAAGAACTCCTCAGAGATGCGCGGACAGTCCCGAGCGGGCACCTCGTAGCGGTCCCATTCCTCGCCCCCGGTCCACGCCTCGAAGAGGGCGCCCCTTTTGCCGAACGGCGTGGACAGAAGCATCAGCTCCCCCCCGGAGACGGCCAGCATCGGACGTACCGCATGATAGAGTCCATCGTCCACACGGGCGGCCTCATCAACTATCAGGAGGTCCACCCCCGAGAAGCCGCGGATGGTCTTCTCCGAGCCCGGCAGCGCCTCTATCCTGGAGCCGCCCGCGAGCTCCATGCCTAGCTTGCGGTAGGAGTCGGCTGGGAGCGGATGGCCTAGTGTCCTGTAGAACTGTGCCACCTTGCTAAAGAGTTCTTTGGCCTGCCTCTCCGCGGGGGCGAGTACCAGCACAAGTGAGCCGGGGCGGGTGAGAGCCTTGTGTAGCGCAAGGAGAGCGGCCATCGTACTCTTGCCGCTCTGCCTCGAGCATAGAAGTATCACCCTCGGCGCCCGCGACGTAAGGAGCCTACGCTGCCAGGGGTCGAGGTCCGTAAGGCCCACGTCCCCGGCGAACATGAGGGGGTCGGGTGAAATTGCGGAACGGCCCACATATCCGCGGCGGAGGCGCCTGGCCTCTTTAAGAAGCGTGCGGGCCGCGTTCACGCCTTAGCTCCTCCAGCTCCGCGGCGAGTTCGTCCTCCACCTTGATGCCACGCTCGAGGGCTATGAAGTCCTTTAGGGCCCTGTAGCCCTGAATCATCACCGCCGCGTCGTTGCGGTCGAGTTCGCCGTCCTTTACGTCAGAGATCACCGATCTGATCTCCTCCTTGATGGTGCGCACCTCAGCACTAGGACGGCTCCTACCGGCCTTAGAAGCCGCTCTACGGCGCTCCTGGGCCCGCTCGGGGGCGTGGTGCCAACAATAAGCGTTAGGAGGCTCCACGGTCTGGGTACACCGCTCTCCCGACCGCCTGATGCCGCTACATTGGCGCATTAACACTCACCCCTCTTTTATGAGGTAGTGAAAGCGGAGCCGAAGCGTGGCGGGTGTGGCCGGGCCCAAATACCACAAGCCCCGCGATCCTTACGGGGACGCGTACCCGCCGAAGCATTAACCCGTCTCCTCAGTCTCTTCATTCTCTTCATTCTCTTCATTCTCTTCATTCTCTTCACCTGGGCCGTGGCCGCGGCGAAGCATCTCGGCGAACGCGAGAAGCCGTTCGTTCTTCGTGTGCTCGTGGCCGAGGACGCCGGCGAACCACTCGGCGAGGCGGGTCTGGTCATCTTCCCTGCGGCGCTCTACCTCTGCGCTCAGGTCGCTTAGGATCTTCTCCAGGCGGTCCGGCGAAGCCTCAGGCATCTCACGCCCCCCTCAAGATCGGGCCCGCGGCCTCGGTCGAGACAACCTCGGCGAGGTGCTCCGGGTCCTCGTCTGGCAGACGCTCAGGCACACTCAGAACATGCATGTCTGGTGGCGGCGGCGAGAAGTGGGGGCCAGCCGCAAGCGCCCACCTCGCGACGCCGGCGTGGTGGCGCTGTTCATCGTGCGTCTGGCGCAGCTTGTGCTTGGCCTCCGTGAAGCGCTCGTTTGCCGCGCCGCGCTTCTCCCTGGCCTCCTCAAGAAGCTCCACCTTGGAGTGCGTGATAGTCTCGGAGAGGTCCTTCTCCACATCTGCGATGACTTGTTCCATGACGTGGTATCGGTCTTCGAGTGCGACGAGCCTCTCGCGTACCTTCTCCTCGTGGACGCGGCCAGGGTCAGTGCCGCCTCCTCTGGCCGCCAGCGCACGCTCTGAGGTGTCTTGGCTCATGGCGTCCTGTAAGGCAGCCCGGGTTTCGTCCAGGTCGCGGCCCAAAGCGGAGAGCTCTCCCATCTTCTGCGCATGCTCCTCTGAGAGTTTCAGGATGCGCTTGGCCGCCTTGCTCTTGTATTCCGACAAGTCAGGTAATGATACGTAGTTCGGCACTATGCTTCTCCTTACCTTTTCCTTGCTCTTGCGCGGCGAGCACGGGTTGCTTCAGCGTCGCGCGCGGATTTAGCGAGGGCCTCACGACGCGAGGCGCCGGGCGTCCCTTGCATTATCTTCTTGATGCTCGTGGGTTTTGCCATTACTACTCCTTTCGTAGGGGACCTAGTCGTTTATTAGGGTGACGGACCTAAGCGACTCCCACGCCAGGGCGGTCTTCTCTCCGGAGAGGCTGAGGACCGGCCCAAAAGGGTAATACTCGAGTAGGGTCCCGCGTGTCTCGACCCCCATGCCGTCAGCGTCTACGTAACTTACCTGTAGTGTTCTCTCCAGCCACGTAGACGGTAGCAGTCCCTTTGGTGCGCTCCTCTTCGGTAGGGCCGGCGCGCCGTTCGCGTCCGGGCGGGTCATTGCCTCGAGTATCTCCGTCATGCTGCGCTCTCCTTTCGGTTGGCTACCATGATGTCCTCCCTGGTCGTGTAACCCGACGTGCCTACTACCTCTACATCTCCCTCTAAGGCGCTGAGAGCCTCTCTAAGCCCTTCGCGGACAAGCCCTGATACCTCCCTGCGGCGTGCTTTAGTGTTAGGGCCGGGGCCATCCTGGGTTCTGTAGAGAGCATGGACGATAAGCTCCTCCGGCTTGAAGGTTAGGACGAGGCGCTGGAGGCTGGTGCTCACGCACCGACCCCCGCGAGCTCCTCCCTAAACGCCCCCAGGCGCGCCTCCCGCGCCTCCTCCAGTTCGCGGCGTGTGGCCTCGGGCACGCCGGGCCGGACGAGGAGAAGGTAGTTCTCGGCCTCGCCCTCGGCATAAAGGCGCAGGCTGTAGTTCTCGATGGCTAGCTTTTCTCTCGTGTATTTGCGCCCTATCTCTAGCCGAAGCTGGCCGGCCTCGCGTGCCGGCCTCATTACCTCATGCATGCGCTCTTTCTCTCCGCTAAGGCCGCGCATATCTGGAGGGAAGAGGGCTTTACTGACTGCGGGCTTGCCTAGCTCCTGCTCAATGCGTTGGCGCTCGTCGTCTATCTCCTCGGCCAGCTCCTCCAGGCCCTCCGAGTCCAGGGTCCCCACGACCAGCTCCTCGAAGTCTTCTCTAGGCATGAGCGCGAACCCGGCGCCCGCCCGCCGCAACCACGCCTGCACCTGTGGGCGCTCAGCTAAAGGGGCCGGTGCCTCCTCGCCCACCAGCTCAGCGACCGTTGTGCCGAGGCCATGCGCGATGGCCGAGAGCGTCGAGAAGTGTGGGTCGGTGATGCGGCCCATTTCCAGCTTATGCACCGCATTGAGAGAGACGCCCGCCCCGCGGGCTAGATGCTCCTGAGAGAGCCCTAGCGCTATACGCCGCTCCCGAACTCTCGGACCAAGAACCATTAACTCCTCCTATACCTAGCCGCCCTGCCTATACAACATTACTATAAAAGCGCCCTTGCGGCAACATCCCTGGGTGTGTACACTTGCTTCGACGGACAAAGAGAGAGCCCCCGAGACGTTTTGGCAGACGCAAATCGGAGGCTCTGATATAGGAAGGCAGGGTGATTGCCCTCAATCGATCACTATAACACTCGTGTCTAGTTCTAGGACACAAGACGTGCATCGTTTCAACGCGCACCGGGCCTACACTGGCCACCCGCGCACCAACGAAAGGAGTCCCCGCGATGGGACACACGAAAGAGAAGAAGTCCGAGCGAACGCCGGACCCGATCCTGACCCTGAGGCACTGCCTCCTGAAGGCCGCCAAGGTCATGGAGAAGGATGCCCACAAGACTGATGCCGGCAAGGTGTACGCACCGAAAGTCAGCGTTTGGTGGGAGATCCTCGACGACAAGAAGCAGGGCGAGTACAACGGCACCCACTTCTGGGATAACTATTCCTTCGTGAAGTCGTACGAGGATGATAGTAAGTACGTCATCCGCGAGGGCACTCGCATAGGCGACCTGGCCGCGTTCATGGCCCACGCCTACGAGGACGGCGCCGACTACTTCGAAGACGACGTGGACGTGGTCTTCGAGGATCTCGAAGGGGCACAGGTCGTTGCCAGCCTGGAGCCGCGCAGGTTCAAGGAGGAGGCGCCGACAGGCACACGCACGGTTAGCGAGACACTCATGATGGCCGAGAAGGCGGCGCAGATTGTCGCCGAGGCCGATGCTGAGGAAGAGGAGGACTTCGAAAGCATCCCGTTCTAGGCAAAAACGGAGACCCCCGGACGCCGTGTCCGGGGGGCTCACTATCTCTGAAAGGAAGTATACACATGATCACCGAAACCACGCCGGCGATTATCGCCGAGAACATCCCGGAAGAACTCACCGAACGCCCTCAGTGGGTGTGCTGGCGCTTCGAGGAGCGAGACGGCAAGAAGACGAAAGTCCCCTACACGCCAGGTACGGAGCGCAGGGCCTCGAGCACGGACCTGATGACGTGGCGGACATTCGAGGAGGCCTTCGCAGCCTACGAGTTCGGTTACGACGACCTCTCAGACATCGAGTACGGAGAACCGTCTTACGACGGCATCGGCTTCGCCTTTAGTGACGGCGATCCGTTCTGCGGCGTTGACCTCGACAAGTGCCGCAACCCCGAGACCGGTGACATCGCACCGTGGGCAATGGAGATCATCTCCCGCGTGGGCGACGGCTACATCGAAGTCTCGCCCTCGGGCACAGGCATCCACATAATCATCCGCGCCAGCGTGCGCGGCGGTGGGATGCGCAGGGGCCCGGTTGAGATGTACTCTCGCGGCCGCTACTTCACGATCACGGGGCGTGCCCTGTGAACCCGATAGGCGATGGCCAGGAACTCATCGACTGGCTCGCAGGCCGGATGCAGGACGCAGACGCCGCGAAGGCCAAGACCAACGGCCACGCGACCCCCCGTCCCGGCGGGGGGTCGCCTCGACGAGACGAGACCATCATCGAGAAGTGTCGCGCCGCTGAGAACGCCGCGAAGTTTGAGGCTCTCTTCGACCACGGTGATGTCAACACCTACCACGGCGGCGACGACTCAGCTGCCGACCTGGCGCTGGTCAGCATGCTGGCCTTCTACACCCAGGACCCTGATCAGCTGGAGGGAATCTTCTCGGCTTCAGCACTGGGCCAGCGCGAGAAGTGGCGCCGCCGTTCGGACTACCGCGAGCGTACTATTCGTAAGGCCCTCGCCGACGGCGGAGAAACCCACCAGTGGGGACGCGAGCGCGAATATAATCATCACGGCACCGGGGGGGGACATACCGATGATGATTATATTCGTGATGAGCCCCGCATCGTCTGGTTTCACGAGCTTGGGAAGCCCAAGCCGCGCAGGTTCGTCATTGAGAAGATAGCGCGCAAAGGCTATCCACTGATCGTCTACGGCGCTGGTGGTGTGGCTAAGAGCTTCGCAGCGCTCGCCGGAGGCATCGCCATTGCCAGCGAGGGGGGCTTGCGTAACTGGATGGGCCTGCGCGTCCTCGAGCACGGCTACGTGCTTTATCTCGATTTCGAGCTCGACCAGGACGAACAGCACGCCCGCGTTGCAGAGCTTTGCAACGGCCTAGGGGTAGACATCCCCAAGCGCCTCGCTTACCTCTCGGGCCGCGGGATGGACCGTGCCGACGCTTTCGCCCAGGCGCACGACTTCACGAAGGATTACAAAGCAGTCGCCGTTGTCGTCGACTCGGTGGGCCAGGCCATCACAGGCGACATGGACAAGAACTACGCCGTCAACGCCTTCTTTCGGGACCATATCGAGCCCTTCAGCCTGTGGGGAACGACGCCGATACTGGTCGACCATGAGGGCAAGCGCCAGTCCGGTGAGAAACACAAGGATAAGACAATTATCGGCGGGGTCTACAAGGCTAACAATGCGCGCGGCGTCTTACAGTTCATCCTCGAGGAGTACGACAAGGACGAACACAGGCTCGACATCCGCGTCCGGGTCCCGAAGATAAACTTCGAGCCCCCCGAGCCGTTTGGAATCTCGATTACCTTCGAGCCCGAGAAGGTCTCGATCGAGACCAGGATACTGCCGGACGAAGAGCTCTTAGACGAAGAGCGCGAACCCCTGCGCAAACGGGTCTACGCGGCCCTCATCACCGAGCCGCTCAGCGTGATTGATCTGTCGCAGACCACGGGCGCTGCTGTCGGCTCGGTACGCAACACCCTCTCTCAACTGATGGGCGAGGACCTCGTCGCCGCCACGACGGCGAGGCCCAAGCTGTACTACCGCCTCGACGGCCCAGGGCCCGACGACGAATATAATCATCATCGCCCCACCCCAGGGGTGTCCGGTGATGATGATACTCGTGAGAGGCCGGACGAGCCCCGGCTCGGCGGCCCCACCACCGTGGCCGGGTTCTTCGCCAACCCACCCGACTGGCTGGCCGACCAGCTGAAGGTCTATCAACAGGACCCCGCGCGACACTTCAAACCACTGTGCTCGGCCGTGGCAGCCGAGGTCTTAGGCGACGGGGCGCGCGGCGACGAGGTAGCCGCTGAGGTCAGGAGGTTGGCCCAGTGAAGTGCTAGGCGAACAGGTCCTTAGCCTCGACACCGAGGGGCCGCGCTATTTTGCCGAGGGTCCTGATCGACGGTTGGCGGTGACCGTGCTCAACGGAGTAGACGGTCTCTGTCGAGATCCCGGCCTCCCGCGCTAGTCCGCGGACGCTGAAGCCCTTAGCTTCTCGCAGCTCTTTTAGCTTCGTGGGGCTTATCTCCATGTAGGATATTCTACCGCAATCGTCTTGACTTGCCAATACACCTATGAGACAATACCCGTAGATACAGAAACGCCCCCGCGGGTGAGGAAACACCCCGGAGGCACGGCCCACAGAGAGAAGCACTGTGGACAAGCACACTATATCGCCAGCCGGCGATCCCTTCCAGGCAGCACCACGCCACGACCAGGACCACCCGCACGTCTGCAACGGCGGCTGGATCACCATCGGCCAGCTCGTCGACGACGAGACCGGCGAAGAGGCGGAGGAGTGCGCGCTTTACCTCTGCAAGCGCTGCCAGGAGGGTAGCTAAGCCGTAATGACGCTTAAGTGGCACAGGCGTGGGGACCACTACGTGGAGCAGCGCGGCCGCTATCGCATAGACAAACACGTAGTAGATGACCGGGAGTATGACGGCGGCTACCTGTGTACGCATTGGATACTAAACGAGTACAGGGGAGCCCAGGGGTATACCCCTTTAAGCACGCACCCCACCCTGAGGGCGGCCAAGCACGCAGCGGGGGCGGAGCGGTGATCTCCCCCGAGCGACGCCACGCCGCGCCCCGCTGCCTGCTCCGGCTCCACGACGAGGCCCAGGCCGAGCTCGACGCCACGCAGGGCGGCAGCTAATGCGTACCGAGGAGTACACAACCCTGCTGGCCGCGCTTGCAGACATACAAACCGCCGTGGATGCTACCGCCCGGGATGTCGAGCGCGTGATCGAGATCGTCGCGTGGACGGATACCGACAACCCGCAGCCTCCGGCCTGGGCTAGCCCAGCCGGCCACAAGGCCGCCGAGGATGCCGAGACGGAGGACTCCTCAGTGGCGTACCCACCACCCGCACGGGGCAACGTCGGCGCTGCTGCGGGCTACGTGGTTGTCGCCGCCCTTGCTGCGGCGGTGGTCGCGGTGGTGGTACTTTTGTACATCGCGGGCAACTGACAACTGTTACCGGGCCGGGGTATCTTTAGACGGGGCTCCGGCCCTCGACCAAAGCATCAGGGTTGTACCCAGGTACAACCTTTGGCCACTACTTCAAGGAGGTAATCGTGGAGGAAATAACATGCCCCCGGTGCGGCTCCAGCGGAGCTGGCGTAGTGCCGATTCTCTACGGGCTGCCCGGAGAGGAGCTTTTTGCAGGGTCTGTGGCGGGCGAGGTCGAGCTGGGAGGGTGTTGCGTTGGCCCGCGCGACCCGGAGTGGCATTGCAAGGCGTGCGGGCACGACTGGCGCGTAAGTGAGCCGGGCTACCCTCGGCGGCGGCCTTTATAATGCTCCATTGTTGGCCGCGTCGCATTCCCCCATCCGACGCGGCCCTTCGCTCTCCCCCGCCCCTATACTGCAGGGCATTTCTTATGTACACCACGGCCACAAGAGTGCTAAAGCCGTACATAAGAAACGTATTACCCGCCGGAGGTCCTGGTCCTCTTCCGGCGCTCCTGGCCCGTCTGGGCCGGGGCTATACGGGGTCCTGGGCCGCCTGTCCCTATCGGGGCGGCCCGAGGCGAAGTTCACGGCGCCGTGAACTTCGCCTCCACGGAGTTCTCGGAAGTCTGCTTAACAACATTTAATACAAAGATCACTCATTTGGGGGATGCCATCGGCGTAACCTTGGGTATACAGTGCGCCTGGAAAACCTAGCTAAGGCTAGAGACATACATAGCGGCTAAGAAGCCCGCCTCCCACAAGATGGGCGCTATAAGGGACGGGTGGAGCCAGTGGCGCAACCGGCTACCTCCGAATGGAGAGGTGAGCCGGTTTTGCTTCGGGGAGTGTGTAGGGAATGGAGGTGAGCAAAAGGAGAGACAGAGCACCGAGCAGCGGACCGGGGCTGGCGAAGATTCGGCATGAACCACGGCCCCTAAGGATAGAAGCGTACAAGCCAGGAGAATGGGAAAGGGAGTGATGTAGATGATTAGGCGCGGTACGGTGTTGGTGGCAGCCACCTTGTTGGCACTGATCCTTGCGGCCCCTGCTGCGCTCGCGGGGGGCGCCACGCAGATCTCGGGGGTCGGCGTCTTTGACGACCCTCTGGATCCTGAATGTAACGACCCCGGAGTTGAGGGCCCCGGAGGTGAGGACCCCGACTATGCCCTCGTCATGTCTGGGGCCTTGGAAGGTTGTCTCTACACATTCGTCGACCCCGATCCCGCAGTCTCACCTAGCGGGACCTACCGAGAGACGGGAACCGAGCTCTTCGTTGGCTCGTGGGGAGGCGAAACCGGAACGTTCAGAACGACCTACCGATTCGAGGCGAAGTATGAGGACGTGGACAACCTCGCTGGAGAGATCTTTGGGCGTTGTCAACATCCTATTGTAGAGGGCAGCGGCACGGGTGTTTTCGAGGGCGTCAGCGGGCAGCTTTTCTTCAAGGACGACGTCGAAACGGGAGAGTTCTTCTACAGGGGTCACCTACGTTATTAAAGGCTCCCTCGAGCATTACCGAGCGTGGAAGAAACGGGTCAGGTCTCGTTATCGTAACGAGACCTGATTCCGGTGGTTGCCTGCAAACAACTTGTGTGGCAAGCTGTGGGGACGACTGGGGTCCTATTCACCCAAGTGCCTAGAAGGGGTATTCTCCGAAGTCCACATACGAGATGCTGCATACATGCTGCTCAAACCGCCAACGGTTGCGGTTTGCGGCTCTCCCCCGGCCCGCCAGGCCATGCACCTTGCTACCCGCCTGGATAGATATGCGCGATCCTGGATTTTAGGAACGGTTCTTTGTTTTCTTATGTACGCCCTGTGGTACCGCCGTCTACATCCGTACATAAGAAGTTCGCGCCCTACCACCCGAGGAGGCGCCGGCGTAAGCTCCGCAGCGCCCCGCCCTGTGGCCTCTGTACGCCCTCCTGAGTGCCTTCCGTACCGGGGCGGGGCTCCGACCCTTCCGGCTTCGCCGCGGCCGTCTCAGGCGATTCTCGCGGGGCTTCGAGCTGTGGTGGGATTCGCTCGAGGGCGGCCATGAGCAACCTACGGGCCTCGGCGTGGGCCTGGCGCTCCTCGGAGAGCTGGGCTTGCAGCGTGGCGTTGTGGGCTCTCATCTCGGATATGAGCGCGTCGGGCTCACCCGTGGCGGATGTGTCCGCCCCTTCGTCCGTCACGGTGTCCGCCCCCGTGTCCAGGTAGACGTAGCGCCTCCCGTCCGGGCCTTTGTCCGAGCGGAGAGTGCCCCGCTCTACACGCTTCCTGATGGCGGATTCCGAGACACCAAGGCGCGTGGCCGCTTGCCGCAATGTCAGCCTCTCGTCCGTCACCCTGTGCGTCCCTCTCCCACGGCCCCATCCTCTACCCTTCGGCGGCCGCGCGCAAGCCGTTAGAAGCCATCCTCGTGCGTCTCAGAACGAGTAGACGGTCGCCCCCTGTGGCTTCCTCTCGGCTCCCCAACAGGCAAGGGCCGCGGCGAGCACCAGGTCGTCATGATCAGACTCGCGCCAATGCTCGTATGTATCCATGCCTGTGGTGAGAGAGACCTTACGCCGAAACGTTTGCAGCTCGGAGCGGAGCGTCTCCCACAGCGCAAGACCCGCGGCTACCTTCAGGCGTCCTGAGTGAAACGGTACCTCTAGCGCCCCGATAAGGTCCCGCTTTGGCACGCCGTAGGAGCTGGCGGCGCCTGTGACCTTGTTACCACCCGTGATCGTGATGGCCTTGTATTTCAGGCCGCGCTCCCGGAAGAGGTCCACCACAGGACGGCCCACGCCGGTAGCGTCTACGAGTAGGTCGGGCTCATCAAGCACACGACGCCCCAGGCGAGAGTCGAAGTGAGTCCGCCTCAGCTGCGGGTCCTCTACCAGCGCCGCCACCTGCGCCACCATGTCGGGGTAGGGCGTCCTCAAGGGGTAGCGCTCGAGGTGTCTCAGGTGGAGATCCGGATCACCTTCGGCGCCACCTCCGCCACCTCCGCTAGCTTCGCTAGCCTTCACCTTCTCGACCACGGCGAGCGCCGTGTAGTCGTTTGACTGTCCGAGGTCGAGACCGATGTAGAAACTCATGCTGCTCCTCCTAGGTTCCCCAACCGAAGGGGCTCGACATCGCTAGAGACGGCCGCGTCTATCATCTCTGTCGTGAACACCTGGTCGTCTGTCTCCTCGAATGAGCACTCATATTCTTGCCTGAAGACCCACGACGGCAAGGCGCGCCGCTCCTCTTCCAAGAACTCCTCAGAGATGCGCGGACAGTCCCGAGCGGGCACCTCGTAGCGGTCCCATTCCTCGCCCCCGGTCCACGCCTCGAAGAGGGCGCCCCTTTTGCCGAACGGCGTGGACAGAAGCATCAGCTCCCCCCCGGAGACGGCCAGCATCGGACGTACCGCAT
>MWVW01000132.1_pt1 | contig 18074 bp, 16 predicted proteins | sample 1047191 | NCBI WGS metagenome assembly MWVW01 (sample SAMN06349985, study PRJNA376086) | soil metagenome | isolation source: MtG22-5 sample Antarctic (ecotone) | place: Antarctica
GATTTTTTGGAGAATTGTCTTGATTATTTAATTAATAATTCAGGACTTACTGAGGCAAAATCAAAAGATTATACACTGCGGTTATTGAACTCCAAAAAAGTAGAAGACGAACGGGTTAAGTGGCAAATTATAAATATTCTATTGCCAATAGTAGTAGTTTTTATTTTTGGTTTTATTTATCAATACTGGAGAAGAAGAAAATACAGTATTTAAATCCCAATTAATCTTCACATCTGCAACAGTTTAGTCTTTACACATCTTATCTTTGCGCAATATTTTTTTATAATGGATAAAACTGAAATATCATATTGGGTTTTTGGAGCAGTGTTGGTAATTGCAGTAATTCTGGATTTGGGGTTACTCAGCAAAAGATCAAAAATTTTAACTATCAAACAGGCATTTTATCAAACTTTATTTTGGATAAGCCTGGCTTTTGCTTTTGGGGTTTTTGTTTGGTACACCGAAGGGCAAATGATTGCTATAGAATACATAAGCGCTTACCTGATGGAATGGAGTTTGAGCATAGATAACATTTTTGTATTTATTCTCATATTTAGTTTTTTCGGGATCAAAAAAGAATATTATGGCCAGGTATTACTATTAGGTATATTAATGGCTATTGTTTTCAGAATTATTTTTATAACAATCGGGATTGCGTTAGTAGCAAAATTTGGATGGCTGCTTTATGTTTTCGGTGCTTTTCTCGTTTTTACAGGGGTAAAAATGTTTTTTGTTGAACAGGATGATGAATATGACCCCAGTAAAAACAAAATATATGTGCTATTGCAAAAACTTATACCTATTACCCATGAAGATGCAGAAGGAAAATTTACCAAGCGTATAAATGGCAAAAAATATTTTACAATGCTTTTTGTGGTTATCATTTTGCTTGCCACTACGGATATTGTTTTTGCATTAGATTCCATCCCCGCAGTATTTGCCATAACTCAAAATAAAATGGTGATATATACCTCAAACATTTTTGCGGTACTCGGCTTACGGTCATTATTCTTTTTATTGAGAGGCGCTGTAAGCAAATTTGATTACCTGCAACAGGGTATTGCTATTGTTTTGGTATTTATTGGTGTTAAAATGTTAATTGAATATTTCGACATTCATATACCTATATGGATATCATTAAGTGTAATTGTTTTTTGTCTTGTTGGCTCTATCGTTTTTTCAATCTATAATAAAAAAATTGATATACCTGAAGATGCAACGGATGACCCGCAGACTTAAAACATTACAATTTGGATGTATCAGTTACCTATACACTTGAAGGAATTGCTGAAATAACGAATGGGAAAATTATCCAGCCCCATCCTGATGCAAAAATTGCATATCTTTTATTAGACAGTCGTAAACTTCTTTTTCCGCAACACACTATCTTCTTTGCAATAAACAACAATCATCAAAAAGGATCAGCATTTATTAAATCTTTGTATCAAAAAGGGGTTCAAAGTTTTTTAATTGATGATGAAGCATTTGATTATGCTGATTTCCCCAACGCCACTTTTATTTTAGTTGAAAATGCTGTAAAGGCATTGCATTTATTAGCAAGCCATCATCGTGGAAATTATACAATACCGGTAGTTGGAATAACTGGCAGCAATGGCAAAACAATTGTAAAAGAGTGGTTATTTCAATTATTAGAAAATGATTTTAATATTATAAGAAGCGCCAGGAGCTATAACTCTCAAATTGGTGTTCCCCTAAGTGTTTTGCAGATAGAGAAACAGCACACTATTGCAATTTTTGAGGCAGGCATTTCTCAGGCTGGTGAAATGAGTAATCTTGAAAAGATGATTCGGCCAACAATTGGAATTTTCACAAATATTGGTGAAGCCCATAGTGAGGGATTTAACAATAAAAAACAAAAAATTAAAGAAAAACTTAGATTGTTTAAGCACGCTTCTTCTATTATTTTTTGTGCTGATGACAAAGAATTGAATAAGGAAGCAGGGATATTAAAAACTGAAAACCAATTATTGCAATTATTTACATGGAGTAGAAATAATGCAGCTTCATTACAAATCAATTCTGTTAAACAAGAAAATCAGTTATCTATTATTAAAGGAAAATATTCCGGTAAAGAAATTTGTATTGAAGTCCCTTTTACAGATGATGCCTCTGTTGAAAATGCAATTACATGCTGGTGTGTTTTGTTACAAATGAAAATTTCAGATGAAATTATTGCTGATCGAATGTTACAACTACATCCTGTTGAAATGCGTCTTGAGCTTAAACAGGGTATAAATAATTGTGCCATCATAAATGATAGTTATAGCTCAGATATTAACTCATTAAAGATCGCTCTTGCATTTTTGTATCAGCAAAAGCAACATTCAAAACAAACCGTTATTCTTTCTGATATTTTACAAAGTGGAAAACCCGAGAATGAATTGTATGGAGAAATCGCATCTTTTTTAAAACAAAAGAATATTGAAAAGCTAATCGCAATTGGTCCGCAGATAAGTTTGCAGCAACAACAATTTTCATTTCTTAAAGAAAAATATTTTTTTGCTTCAGTAGAAGAATTTAAAATTCATTTCAATACACTGCAATTTAAAGACGAGACTATTCTTTTGAAAGGGGCAAGAGTATTTGAGTTCGAACAGATTGATCATTTGCTTGAGCAAAAAGTTCATCAAACCATTTTATCTATTAATCTTACTTCAATTGCTTATAACCTTAAACAATACCAACGTTTATTAAAGCCAAAAGTTAAAATAATGGCTGTTGTAAAGGCTTTTGGTTATGGAAGCGGGAGCTACCAAATAGCAAACCTCTTACAATTTAATAATGTGGATTACCTGGCGGTGGCATATGCCGATGAAGGCGTGGAGCTTAGAAAAGCAGGTATCACACTTCCTATAATGGTAATGAATCCTGAGGAGAATACTTTTAATGCACTGGTGCAATACAATCTGGAGCCCGAAATATTTTCTTTTGCTATCTTATCAACTCTTGAAAAATATTTGCATACTGTGGGCATACAATATTTTCCGGTACATATAAAACTCGATACGGGAATGCACCGGCTGGGATTTGAACCTGGTGAAATAAATAATCTTGTAAGATATTTTAAAGGGGATACTAAATTAAAAATACAATCAGTTTTTTCGCATTTGGCAGCAAGTGAAAGTAAAATTCATGAAGATTTTACCAATAAGCAGGCAACTATCTTTTTAAAGTGTTGTGATGAAATTAGAAGCGCTTTAAATTATAATTTTATCAGGCATATTGCCAACACATCCGCTATCAGCTTATATCCTGATCTGCAATTGGATATGGTTCGTTTAGGAATAGGATTGTATGGAATTGATGCTGATCCGGCTATTCAAAAACAATTAAAAAATGTATCATCTCTTGCAACAACAATTGCCCAGGTAAAAAAAATCAGGGCAGGAGAAAGCGTGGGGTATGGTTGTGAAACCATTTTAGATAAAGAAACCAATATTGCTACGGTTCGTATTGGTTATGCAGATGGATATTTGCGGGCATTTAGCATTGGAAAAGGTAAAATGTTTGTTCAAAATAAACTTGCCCCTGTTGTTGGAAATGTTTGTATGGATATGACAATGCTTGATGTTACTGGTATTAATTGTAAAGAGGGTGATAAAGTAATAGTATTTGGGGAGCAATTATCTATCCGGCAAGTTGCCGATTGGGGCAATACTATTCCTTATGAAATAATGACCGGAGTTTCGCAAAGAGTTAAAAGAATTTATTACGAAGATTAATTCATTAAGCTAAAGGTAATGTCAGGAAGCTTTTGAACGCATATTCCTGAAATCAGTACTCACTTTTCGTCCCTCACTACTTACCTTTTCTTATATTTACCGCTCAATATAGTTTTGTGAAAGGAAGAAATGTTTTTTTGATTATTTTTTTAATTGTACTGGCTGATCAGGTATTTAAAATTTTTATAAAAACGCACTACTATACCGGAGAATCTCACATGGTAATAGGTAATTGGTTTCGGTTATATTTTATTGAGAATGAAGGCATGGCATATGGGTGGAAGTTTGGTGGGGAATGGGGTAAAATGATCCTTTCATTGTTTAGGTTGGCGGCTGTAATATTTGGAGTATTTTATCTTAATAGCATAATTAAAAAAAAATATCACCCCGGATTTATAATCTGTGCTGCATTAATTTTTGCCGGCGCCTTAGGCAATTTGATAGACAGTATGTTTTACGGAATTATCTTTGAAGAGAGCAGCACCAGTTTATTAAATGTTGCCAAAATTTTCCCTGAAAAAGGATATGCTGGTTTCTTTCATGGTAAGGTTGTGGACATGCTTTATTTTCCAATTATTAGAAATGCGCATTTTCCATCCTGGTTTCCTTTTTGGGGTGGAGAAGAGTTTGAGTTTTTCCGGCCAATATTTAATTTGGCCGACGCAGCCATTTCCACGGGAGTAATTGCTATATTAATATTTCAAAAAAGATTCTTTGGTCAACCAAAAAAAGAAACAAATCATCAAACTATTGATACCGGTGCAGTCGTAAATGATGAAGTACAGGTTTCATAAATGAATTTTAAAAATCTAACAATGAAAAATCCTAAGATCCTATTATTTCTTATCCTGGTATGCTCTGTTTTATTTTTTTCATGTCAAAAAGAGTATAGTGTTGAAGAGGGACTATTGACATCCGGCACCTGGCAGTTTAATGATGCCAGTAAATTATATACAGGAGATATTGATTCAGCATATATAGAAACCACGGGTAGTACGAAATCGTTGACACTCACTGGTAAATCTACTAACGGCCAGCAGGATTTTCTTTTGCATTTATATGCAACTGATACTTTTAGAGTTGGTACCTATAAAGCTTCTCTTTTTCAAAGTGATTTTCAATATTTTTCGCAGGCAAAAAATATTTACCAGGCTGATCAGTTTATCGGAGAATTTATTGTGACTGTTACGGCTATTGGAAATAATAATATTACAGGAATTTTCTCCGGTATTTCAGAAGATTCAACAGGCGCATTAATACCGATCACACTTGGTAAGTTTACTTCAACAATAAATTTAAGTGGAAATGGAACAGGTGGGGGAACGGGAGGAGGAACATCCGTAGGTACTTTAGGCGCTACTGCTGGTACGTGTGCCCCGGTTACAAACAATGGTACTTACACTCAGGGTTTAGGATTAAATTCTACCAATACAGTTACCGTACAAGTGAATGTTACAACACCAGGCACCTATATCATTTCAACCAACACCGTTAATGGCGTAAGTTTTTCTAAGTCAGGTACTTTTACATCCACAGGGGTAAACAGTATAATTTTAGTTGGCGCTGGTACCCCACTTATGCCCGGCCTGCAAACGTTTACCGTTAGTTTTGGAGGAAGCACCTGTAGTTTTCCAATAACCTTTGCGCCGGGTACGGTTCCACCTGTTGTTGGGGATTATTTTCCAACTACTGCAGGCTCTTTCTGGGCATATGGTAATACAAATATTGCAGATTCTTTTTTAATAAGTGCTACCTCAAGAACAAAAACGATTGGTACTCTTGTTTATAATGTTTTTACTTATGATGATATTCCGCCTTCCGGAACTCCGGATGAATTATATTTTAGAAAACCTGGCGGTGATTATTATGAGTATCTCAATACAGATTTTTTTGGGTTTGATTCAGCTACGAATAGCCCTGCCAATATTGATTTTATCTTTCTTAAAGATAATGTACCACAAGGCACAATCTGGCAATCTCCAAGTGTTACCGGTAAAGCACCCATAAACAATGTATCTACCACTATTACTGTTTATATTAAAATGACTTTGCTTGCTAAATCTGTTGCGGCTACAAGCGGCAGTGTAACCTCCAATGATGTAATTAAGGTTAAATACGAATATTTTGCAAGTATAGGCCCACTACCAGCAGTAGTTATTTTTACTGAAGAAAGATGGTTTGCAAAAGGTATTGGTTTAATTTATAACAGTTTTAAAAATGGTACTACTACCGAAATTTTTAATATAGGAAGAAAACTTATATTGTAATTTTTATAGCATTTTTTATATACTTAACTTTTATTTTCTTGTAAATAATATCTATGGCTTCTACAAAAATTACCGTGCTTAACAATGGATCTTTAAAAGTTGATGGGGATTTTGAAATTGTGGATAAAAACGGAAATAATTATGACCTCGGTGGTAGAACAATAGTTTCTTTTTGCCGCTGTGGGCTTTCTAAAAACAAACCATTTTGTGATGGTTCTCATAATGGGCATTTTGAGCATGAAGCAGTCGCGTTTGCCCTGCCTCCTAAAAAACCAGTGGTATAAATTATTTTACCACTCGAAACCACCTATTATTCCCTTATTACTCATTACTATTCGTATGAGCTGGTTAATATTTTGTGCTGTAGGCGTTTAAGAAAATTCGCTGGTTTTTATACAAGAAATTTTCACTGTAACCCCCTTTTGTAAGTTGGGCCAACCGCTAATTTAATTTATAAGCAACTATTGTTTTTGCAAAAAACGTAGGAACGTAAAGGATTCTATCCTTTTTATTATAACCAATATCTGCTGAATTAATTTTATTAAGATGAGTTTCTAATAATGTCTCCACCTTACCATTGGCATATACATAATAAATATATCCTCCCCATGAAGTGAGAATAAAATCCCCATTGCCTACAGGTTCGATGCCATCTATGCCTTGAGAAAGTGTGGCTACTTTTGTAATATTTTTATTAATATCAGATTTTAAAAAATCTTTTCCTGCGCCAATATAAAGTTCATCACCTATGGCCATTAAACCGTTAACACCTTTAACTGAATCAAGATGAAGTGAAGCGATATCATTATCAATTCTCCATATTCTACCAGTTTTTGAGTCAGAAACATATATTATCCCCTTATCGGTTGCTGTAATATCATTTAGGCCTTGTGCTCCACTAACAGCAATCTTTTTTTTAATTTTCCCTTTGCGCTTATCAATTACTGCAACATTTTCTATATCTGCAACATACAGGTTTTTGCCAACGATAGCCATACCTTTTGGTGCATGTAAACCAGTTATCCAGGTAGAATCATAGGTTTTGCCATTCGAGCCTAATGTAGCTATACCCCCTTTACCATCTGCGGTCCAGGGGCCACCATCAATTAAGGAAATGTAGAGCGTTTTTTTCTTATTGTCAGGTAAAACTGATTCGGGAATTGCAACAATTGTATCTGTCTCCCATAACTTTTGCAAAGTATGTGTTTGTGCAGCAGCATTAATGGATACACTAAACGATAATAAAAAAACTAAATATTTCATGAGCTATTATTTAAATTATTAATCTTGTAAATTAATAAATATTTGGTGGGAGGTAAAACTAACCATCATGATTCAATCCTCGTTCATTAATTTACCTTGTCTTACTAAAATACCTTAAATTCATAAATTCAAACATTTATCTAAAAAAAATACACCATGTTAAAAGAATTATTTGATCTCGTAAAGGGAAATGCAAAGGAATCAGTGATTGATAACCCTGATATACCAAATGAACAGAATGATGCTGTTGTGGCTGAAGCTACTAATACAGTCGCATCGGGCCTGCGTAATGTTGTAGCCGGTGGCGGGGTGCAGAGTTTGCTATCTTTATTTGGAGCTGGAGGTAGTAATAAAAAAGGTTTGCTAAGCAACCCAATTGTATCTATGATGATGGGACACTTTGCCAGCAAGCTTATGAATAAATTTGGATTGAATAACAGCCAGGCAAATAATTTATCCGGCAGCCTGATCCCGAATGTATTGGGGAGCCTTATAAATAAAACAAATGATCCTAACGATTCAGGTTTTTCACTTGAAAAATTATTGGGTTCTATTACCGGAAGTACCAGTGCTAATAATCAAACTACTCAAACTTCAGGTGGAGGTATTGGTGACCTGCTAAAGCAATTAACAGGGGGTGGGGCTCAACAAAATGAAAGTGGCGGGGGCATTATGGATATTATTAAAAATCTTGCAGGGGGAGCACAACAACAACAACAAAGAAATGGAGGTGGGTTGCTGGATTTAATAAAAGGATTCGCTAAATAACTTTAATAAACTACAAATAAAAATAGCTGCTATAGATTATGGCAGCTATTTTATTTTTAAAACCAACTGTTAGTTGAATTTTCCATCCATATATTCAACCAGTTTTTCATCGCTCATTTTATTTGAGGTACTTTCATTGGTAGTGGTATTTTTAAATTGAGGAGTTTCTGCCAGATAATTTATAAATTGTTCCTGGGCAGTACCCGTACCCGTTACATGCACTTCTTCTGCATTTTGCATATAAGTGGTTATTTCTTTAAAAAACTTTACCTGTAACGTTTTTGCATCATTTTGGGCAGTTTTTTCATTGGAGTTGCTTTGAGCCCCGGCATTTTTAGCATGCCCGAGCACGCTAAAGGCTGATGCTTCATTTAATTGACCTACTATAGTTGCCTGATGATTATCCATCCATACACCAAATTGTTTTTTGTTCTTTTGAGACATAAAATTTATTTATCAACTCACTATCCAAAACCGTACCTCGAATATGCACGTAATAATTTTTTATATCCAACTGTTCATGCCTGATATTTAAAGTTGCCTTAAATAGAAATTTTTATTAGGTAATAAAAAATTACCGTGCTTAGCTTATCTTGACATAAATTTTTTACTATGAACTCACGTCGTGATTTTTTACAGAAGCTTGCACCACTAATGGCTTTGCCACTATTGCCTCAAACCTTGGAAGCATGTAATGTTTTTAATACATCTAATTATGATGGCCCTGTATTACGAGTTGCCATTATGGGCTTAGGCAGCTATGGCACACGGGTAGCGGAGGCAATGCAAGCCTGTTCAAAAGCAAAATTAGTAGGGGTAATAAGTGGAACACCTTCTAAAATAAAAAATTGGCAAACCAAATACAACCTCCCTCAGAAAAACTGTTATAACTACGAAAACTTTGATGGCATTAAAAATAATCCTGATATTGATGCGGTTTATATTATAACACCCAATGCACAACATCACAACCAGACAATTCGTGTAGCAAAAGCAGGCAAGCATGTTATTTGTGAAAAGCCAATGGCTATAAATGCAAGGCAAGGCGAGGAAATGATTGAGGCCTGTAAAAAAGCCAAGGTTAAATTATTGGTCGGGTATCGTATGCATTTTGAGCCGAAAACATTGGAAATTATCCGAATGAGAAAAGCTGGTGAGTTGGGAAAAATTTTATTTTTCCAGGGATTGGCAGGGTTTAGAATAGGTGATCCTACTCAATGGCGATTAAATAAATCACTTTCCGGTGGTGGTTCAATGATGGACATTGGTATTTATGCTGTAAATGGCTCACGCTATATGGTTGGGGAAGACCCTGTATGGGTAACTGCACAAGAAACAAAAACTGACAACGAAAAATTTAAAGAAGGAATTGATGAAACCATACAATTTCAATTAGGATTTCCGAGCGGAGCTGTCGCCTCCTGTTTATCAACGTATAATATGAATAACCTTGATCGGTTTTTTTTAAATGGAGAAAAAGGTTTTGCAGAATTGCAACCGGCAACCGGTTATGGCCCAATTAAGGGGCGAACAAATAAAGGTGAGTTAACGCAAGCACATGTTACGCATCAAACACTGCAGATGGAAGAAATGGCAGGTATAATTTTAGAAAATAAACAACCTGTTGTTCCGGTGGATGGAGAAGAAGGCTTGAAAGATTTAAAAATTATTGATGCAATTTATTTGTCTATTAAAACCGGTAAGAGAGTAGATTTAAAGTTATAAGGCGTCACTCATCCACTGCCGTGTCTCCTTAAAGCCTTGTGTTTAGAAGGACACGGCTGCTAAGGCTCACTCATCTTTAATCAAATATACTCCTACTGCAACAGCACAAACGTGCCTTTTTTGTACTTATAGCTTTTTTCGTTCACCGAGTTTTTGAAGCGTACAAAATATACGTACACACCAACTGTTGCTTGTTTGCCTTTAAAAATGCCATTCCATCCGCTGTTGGCATCACGGGTATCGAAAACTTTTTGTCCCCAGCGATTGAAAACCTGCAACTGATACTCATCAACAGGGCAATTAATGTTGCCACGCAATACATCATTTAAAGAACCATCGCAAACGTCCTGGGCTGAGACATCGTAAAAGAAAAAAAGAAAAGCTAAGAAAAAAAACTTTCATAGCTGTTTGCTTAAAATAAACTTCACTTTGTTGAATTACAAATCAAAATGGCAGAGGGCCTGTTGGTGTACCGCTACAATATAAAGTGATAATAAAAATTCATTATTTATTTATCATCACCTTACCAAAAGCTGCATACCCGATTATCTTTTTATCATCACCAAAAGTATAACCGATACGCTTAATTACCAGCCAATCATCTATATGAACATCTCCACTGTTGATATTCATAAATTGCTCATAGTATTCAGGAAAATTATATTTTCGGGGCGTTAAATCTCCCCATACAGCTTTTACTGTTTTTTCAATTATTGTTTTATCATCAGGCTTGGTGAGCGCTGCAATTATTAAAATGATAACAAGCAATAATATCCCAATAATTGTTGATCTTTTCTTCAAGTAATTTTTATTTCTTTTGATACACTCTTACATAATCTATAACCATTTGTTGCGGAAAAATAGAATCATCAACACCCTGGATGCCACCCCAGTTACCGCCCACAGCAACATTTAAAATCATGAAAAAATCTTTATAATAAGGCCAGCCTTCAAAACCAAGCCCAGGATTATAATAAGTAAAAAATGATACGCTGTCTATAGAAAAGTTTACTTCCCTTTCTGACCACTCCATAGAATAAATATGAAAAGCCTTGTCTGCATCAGGCACCAGTTTTTCTCCACCTTTTTGTTTGCCATTAGCGCCATTGAATGCTTTGTTGTGAACAGTGCCATGAATTACGTTTTGGTTAAATCCCACTTCTTCCATTATATCCAGTTCGCCATCATCCGGCCATTGTAATGGATCTTTAGCTGATAGCAACCAGATCGCAGGCCACATTCCCCTGCCCCTTGGCAATTTTGCTTTAACTTCAAATTTGCCATACGTCCATTGCGCTTTATTTTTTGTGAGTAACCTTGCAGAGGTATAATTTCTTCCGCCCACACTTTCTTTTCTTGCTTCAATAATTAAATTACCTTTTTCGATTCTCGCATTTTCAGATTTTGATTTAGTATAATATTCCAGTTCATTGTTGCCCCAGCCGCCGCCGCCAACATCATAGCCCCATTTGGTTGAATCGGGTAAACCCTCCTTCTCAAATTCATCAGACCATACAAGCTGGTAAGTTGTAGCTACCGGAGGTAGAGGAACGGGAGTTGGTGTTGTTGGATTGGTGGGAGAAGGTCCTAATTTTTTACTACAGCTACTCAAACAAAACAGCAAAATAATTGAAAAAAGAAAATGATGTTTCATGATAGCTTATTTTTAAAAAATGAAGTTAAACAATAGCTGGTTAAAATCCTTTAAGATAGAGGGGGTTATATAAATTTTTCTTATGCAACTCACTTTATTTTTTACATTACATAACATATATAATGATGGAGAATATTAAAATTGCTACAGCACAGTTTGAAAACAAAAGTGGGGATAAAAAATACAACTTAAAGGTTATTGAAAACCTTACTGAGAAAGCTGCTCAACAGGGAGCCGATGCAATTGCTTTTCATGAATGTTCAATTACAGGATACACCTTTGCCCGTCATTTATCAAAAGAACAAATGCTTGATGTGGCAGAGTTTATACCTGAAGGAGAAAGCATACACAAGCTTACGGAAATTGCAACTAAATATAATGTTGCTGTTTTAGCGGGCCTGTTTGAAAAAGATAAGGACGATAAATTGTTTAAAGCATATGTATGTGTGAATAAATCAGGGTTAGTTGCAAAACACCGAAAGCTTCATCCATTTATCAACTCACATCTAACACCTGGAAATTCATACACAGTTTTTGAACTGGATGGATGGAAATGTGGAATTTTAATATGTTATGATAGCAATATAATTGAGAATGTGAGGGCTACTAATCTATTGGGTGCTGATATTATTTTTATGCCCCATGTTACAATGTGTACGCCCTCACCCAGGCCGGGAGCAGGTTTTGTCAATCCGGATTTATGGCATAACCGGGAAAAAGATCCTACTTCTGTACGATTGGAATTTGATGGTATGAAAGGGAGAGATTGGTTAATGAAATGGCTACCCTCCAGGGCTTATGACAATGCTGCATATATTATTTTTAGTAACCCGATTGGTATGGATGATGATCAACTAAAGAATGGTTGTTCTATGATCATTGACCCTTTTGGTGATATTATTGCAGAGTGCAGAACCCTCGGAGATGATGTTTCGGTTGCCATTTGTAGTCCCGAAAAACTCATTGAAGCCGGTGGTTATAGATATAAAAAAGCAAGAAGGCCCGACCTCTACGGCGATATTATAAGTAAAGCGCACAAGGCAGAACTGCATGTGGTTTGGCTGAATAAAGAACAAGATAATATGGGAAAATAAAATACTAATTTTTATTTTCAGTTTTTAAATAAAATATATTTACATAATATTCTAACGCTATGTTTGTACACCATGTATTTTTTTGGATGAAAGAAGATCTTACGAATGATGATTTAAATAAATTTGAGAAAGCAGTTGGCACCTTATCATTTATTGAAGCTGTAAATCGTGCCGAAGTAGGAAAACCTGCTACCACCAACCGACCGATTATAGAAAGATCTTATTCATATTCTTTATTACTAATGTTTGACAACCTTGCTTCACATGATAAGTACCAGGTTGATCCCGTTCATTTAAAGTTTGTTGCAGATTGTTCAAACATGTGGACTAAGGTTTTAATTTATGATTCCGAATCAATTGCATAACATCTATCTGTTATTCTAGTAAAGATTTTATTTGTCCGATAAAGCAAAAGCTATATACACATCGCTGGAAGTGGTTTTTAGTTTGCCACCTCCGCAGGCAATAACAACATATTGCTTACCATTTACTTCATAAATGGAGGGAGTAGCAAAACCCGCTGCCGGAAGATCAGTTTGCCAAAGCAGCTTTCCTGTTCGTTTATTATAGGCCCGAAATTTTCCATCTTTGGTTGCAGCAATAAATAATAATCCTCCTGCGGTTACAACAGCACCTCCATAATTTTCGGTTCCTGTATGTATTCCTTGTTTAGCAAAAGTTGCATCATCACCTAAAGTTTCTTTCCAAACTAGATTTCCTGTTTGCAAATCAATGGCATTGAGTGTTCCCCAGGGCGGACGCAAAGCTGGCAATCCTTCTTTACTTAAAAATTTATTGTAACCGGAAATGTTATAGGGCACTTTAGTGAATGTATCAGAAACATTAACGGGCATCTTAAATTTTTTTCTTTTCAAAGAATCTATGTCTAAGACAAAAGCACCTATTGCTTTTTTTTCTTCAAGGCTTAATTGTTTGAAAGCAGGCATCATTCTTCTGCCGGAAGATATTAATTGATATAACTCTTCTTCTTTTAATTTTCGGTTGATGTTTACAAGTGACGGATTATTTCCACCCCCTTGCCTGTTGGGTGCATGGCACGACATGCACTTTGATTGATACAATCTTTTTCCTGCATCATGATAGTTTTCGTTAGTTACCGCTTTATCTTTTATATCCACTATCGTAATAAGCCATGCCATTTCATTTGCATTTACATACAATAAACCCGTAGCAGGGTCAAATGCAGGCCCACCCCATTCTGCCCCTCCATCAAGTCCGGGAAGAAAAACAGTACCTTGTTTTGAAGGAGGGCTAAACATGTTCCCGGTTTTATAATCATTCAGTTTTGCTTTTAGTTGTCGTAAAGAGGAATCAGGTAACAAATTGTTCAATTCCAGTTCAGTAAAAACCTGCCTCACAAAAGGTTTGGGCAAGGTAGGAAAAGGCTGTGTTGGTGAAAGTTTTTCTCCAAATAAATCTGTTTCTGTAGGAACAGGCTTTCCTTCTATGGGATAAATGGGCTTACCTGATATTCTCTCAAAAAGAAATACAAAACCTGTTTTAGTAACCTGTGCTACAGCTTCAATATTTTTATTATTTTTTTTAATAGTAACTAATATTGGAGCAGTTGGCAGATCTCTATCCCAAACATCATGATGAATCGTTTGAAAATGCCAGATGTATTTCCCCGTTGCTGCATCCAATGCAAGTACACAATTTGCAAATAAATTGTTACCGGTTCGTTTACCTCCATAAAAATCAAAAGAAGCCGAGCCCGTACCGGCAAACACAATTCCTTTTTTTTCATCCAAACTAAAACCACTCCATGCATTTACTCCGCCTGTATGTTTATAAGCTTCTTCATTGTCCCATGTTTCGTATCCGGTTTCACCGGGATAAGGTATAGTATGAAATATCCATTTACGTTTTCCGGTATGTACATCAAAGGCTCGTATGTGCCCCGGAGCCGCAACTGGTCCTTCATCTACACGTGATCCCATAATAATTAAATTTTTGTAAATAATACCCGGAGATGTTGCCGTAACAAAAAGATCTTTTACATCCCGATCCAATCCATCGTGCAAATCGATCTTTCCATCAACTCCAAAATTTTGATCGGGTTTGCCATTTAAAGCATTAATGCAAAACAAATTTGAACCGGCGGTATAAAATATGCGCTTGTTTGTTCCATCAGTCCAATACGTTATCCCCCGGATATTGTTCAGAATAAAAGTCGTTTTTTTATTACCAATAGAATCAACTGGATTAAATACCCACTTTTGCTTTCCTGTGGCTGCATCAATGGCAAATAATTTTAGCTGTGGAGAAGTTCCATATAAAACGCTATCTACAATAATCGGATTGCATTGAATTTGAGAATTGTTTATTGTATCAGCATCCTGCGTGTGATAGATCCAGGCTATCTGCAGGTTTTTAACATTAGATGTATCAATTTGAACAAGCGATGAATAATGGATATTTTCTTTAGAACCACCATATACTTCCCACCTGCTATACTTATCAGTAGCTCGTTTACATGAAGAGAAAAGAAAAAAGAATAAGACGATAAGGTATGATTTAAGCTGTTCCTTCATATATCCATTTTTAAATATTGTTATGTAACAAACCAAGATAAAAAATTTGATATCGCCAATATAAGCCCATCGGTTAATTCTCTGAAGTAAAATATTTTTTTGGAATTTGATAGTATTTTTTTATTTGATCTTTAAAATACTATTTACTCACCCGGTTCAATGACTTCTTTTAGTAAAGGTTATTTTTTAATATTTGTAAATATTTGAATTCAATTCAGCAGAAATATTTTTGTCTTAATTGGTTTAAAACTTCTTACATTTAATTATAATATACCAAGCTCAACAGTCCTGATCATTTCTTGAAAATTGTTTATCATTTTAAAAAGATTTTAAATATGCAAAAGAAAAATTCTCAATCATCAAGAAGAAATTTTCTAAGACAATTAACGGGCACCGGCCTTGCGCTTGGCGCAGGAACACTAACATCTTTTGCTGCGGAAGAAAAGATAGATGAGCGTATAATTCAATATCAAAAAAATATTTCAGCCAATGACAGAATTACGATTGCCGGTATAGGAATGGGGATCATGGGTTACAACAACGTAAACACGGCTTTAAAGGTGCCGGGTGTTCAACTGGTTGCAGCATGCGATCTATACAAAGGAAGATTAGAACGTGCAAAGGAAGTGTACGGCAAAGATTTGTTTGTTACCAATGATTACCGAAAAATTTTAGATAGGAAAGATATAGATGCTGTAATAATAAGCACAGGTGATCACTGGCATGCACGAATAACAAAGGAAGCGTTGGAAAAAGGAAAACATGTGTATTGTGAAAAACCTATGGTTCATCGAATAAAAGAAGGTCTGGGAGTAATAGCAGCACAAAAAGCAAGCAACAAGATAATGCAGGTGGGAAGCCAACGTGTGAGCAGTGTGATTTATGCAAAAGCGCATGAATTATTAAAATCAGGAGTAATAGGTAAGTTGAATATTGTAAATGCAGTTTACGACAGGCAAAGTGCACTGGGTGCCTGGGAATATACAATGCCTGCTGATGCCTCACCTGAAACTGTTGATTGGGACAAATATATTTCCGGCATGCCAAGGATGCCTTATGATCCTAAAAAGTTTTTCTGGTGGCGCAACTACAAAGCATTTGGTACGGGTGTAGCAGGCGATCTGTTTGTTCACCTTCTTTCAGGTACTCATGTAATCACGGGCTCCAAAGGCCCTAGCTCTATATTTTCTTCAGGTCAATTAAGTTATTGGAAAGATGGCAGAGATGTACCGGATGTAATGACCGGAATTATGCAGTATGCTGAAACTTCGCAGCATCCCGCTTTTCAGTTAACATTACAGGTAAACTTTGTAAGTGGCACCGGAGGCTCAGAACTCGTAAGGTTTGTAGGCGATGAAGGATTTATTGATATTGGAGGCGATGGTTTAAAGGTGCATCACAACAAAATGTCAGAGGCTCCGGGAATTGGAGGTTGGGATGCACTAACAACTTATCCTAAAGCAATGCAGGAAACTTTGTTGGAACAGTACAATAAAAAATATACCGCAGAACAACGCAAAAGAGTTAAAAAGCCTGATATTGTTTATAAAGAACCACAAGAGTTTGATGAACATTTAGAACATCACAGTAATTTTTTTAATAGTGTAAAAACAGGTAAGCCCGTTATAGAAGATGCAGAATTTGGCTTTAGAGCCGCAGCCCCTTGCCTGGCTTGCAATGATAGTTATTTTGAAAAAAAGATTATTCATTGGGACCCGGAGAATATGAAAATAAAAAGTTCTTAAGCATCTTGTATTGCAGATAAATTAATACTTCATAAATATTCAATTATTTATTTTTTACTTTTCAACAATTAAAAATTACAAATATGGATCAATCAAGAAGAAAATTCCTGGTGAATGGCTCCCTCACCATTGCAGGATCAATGTTTTTATCCAACAACATCTTTGCTGAAAGTAATGCTGTAAAAACAAGATTGGGTATACAGTTATATTCTGTAAGGGATGATATGAAAAAAAATCCCTTAGGCACATTGAAAAAAATATCTGCCATGGGCTACAAAAATGTAGAGCATGCCAATTATAGTAACCGCAAATTTTACGGTTATTCCGCTTCTGAATTCAAAAAAATTTTAAATGGCCTTGGTTTAAAAATGCCTAGCGGGCACACGGTAATGTCTGATAAGCATTGGGATAATACCACAAATGATTTTACAGATGAATGGAAATATACAATAGAAGATGCAGTAACAGCGGGACAAAAACATGTAATAAGCCCATATATGGCTGAAAGCCTGCGTAAAGATTATGATGGCCTTCTTGCGTTTATGGATAAATTTAATAAGTGCGGGGAGCTTTGTAAAAAATCAGGCGTAAAATTCGGCTACCACAATCATGAATTTGAATTCAGGGATTCATTAAACGGTAAAAAGCTCTTCGATATTATTTTAGAAAACACAGATCCGGAACTGGTTATACAGCAACTGGATACTGGCAATATGCATGGTGCCGGTGCCAGGGCACTTGATGTGATAAAAAAATATCCGAAAAGATTTGAAAGCATGCATGTAAAAGATCAGATAAAAGCACCAGGCAATGGAAAAGGTGAGATGGAGGGGAATTTTGAAAGTACAATTTTGGGTAAAGGGCTTTTGCCAATAAAACAAATACTTGACCTGGGTAAAAAAATTGGTGGTACCACAGACTTTATTGTAGAACAGGAATCGTATCAGGGTAAAACACCCATCGCATGCATTAAAGAAGATTTGATCATCATGAAGAAATGGGGATATTGATCGTTTAGATAAGAAGATCTACCCTACTGTTCTTGAAGTTTTTTTCAGGATTTCCAGCTATTCTCATACATTCGCCTATCACAAATATGATTATGCTAAAAGTAATTTCATCGATCACATTGGTACTTTCATTTGGTATTTATACAAACGATTGGTTAAGCAATAAGCAAAAAAAATCTAATACCATTGCCGCCCATATCAGCAAAGCAAGTATCAGCAGTTTTTTCGTAGAGGATACTCCAGAGAGAAA
>MWVW01000134.1_pt1 | contig 17846 bp, 17 predicted proteins | sample 1047191 | NCBI WGS metagenome assembly MWVW01 (sample SAMN06349985, study PRJNA376086) | soil metagenome | isolation source: MtG22-5 sample Antarctic (ecotone) | place: Antarctica
TTTTATAATAATTTTCAATGCAACCCTGCATTCTTTTAATTCCTTCAATACTACTTTCATCTTATGAATAAAATCATTCCTTGATTCTGCAGCCTGTACTTCTCCATAATTAAAAGCAGGTGAATGGCAAGATCTTATAAGCTGACCGGCAATATAATTTCCGGTTCTTGTAGCAGGAAGGGCTTCAACAACATCAATCATTCTACAGACATAATCTACTAATCTATCCTCTAAGTCAAATTTTCTTTCATTCATAATTATGTCAATTGAATATTGAGCATTGAATATTGATTATTGAACATTTTCTTTCAACTTCACTTCAAAGTCTTTCATTCCTTTTATTTCTCCCTGTGCATCTATCTTTCCATTTGCTATCATCAATTTCAAACGCCACAACAGGTAGGCATCGCCGGTAGTATTTTTTGATTTGGAAAAAAAAGAATGAAAAAGCTTATTTACTTTTTGCCAATCAGGGGTAATGAATTTTAAAACCTCATTATCATAATAATCATAATCATGTTGAATGAGTTTTTTTCCACCTTCCAATGTCCTGACACCTTTGTTCTCATTGCCCAGCCTTATCCATTCATCCGGATCAATTTCAAATTCGCTAAGGGTAATTTGCCTGGCTAATTTCTTCGCTTTTAAAAATTCTTTAGCCGGTATTTCAAAAATGTTAGCTGGATAAAAAATATTCCCCTTATCATTAATAAAAGGGAGATTATTGAGATATAAAACATATACTCTTCCATGAAAGGGTTTCAACTGGCTGATTAACCAATAATACCCGGATACATCATGTTTATTTTGTGCCACCCATATCCATATAAACTCTTCCGGTTCATTAATTAACTTAGCAATAAGAGCAGTAACCGTTTTATTGTCATCAACTTCACCAGTATCAACTTTACCATCATAATCACTCCCGGCCAACACCTCACGCCACCATTGCTTTCGGTTTTCAATTCCTTCCTCTGTAAAAATATTGTTGATAGTACCTACCGCATAATCATCCTTTATCTGTACTATATCTCCTTTCAAAGTTCCATCCAGATCAAAACTTTTTTTTAACGCCGCAACATCTGCTTCCTGAAAAACTATATGAATCATTCTGAATGCTTATTATCGTTTATAAATTATATGCCACTAACTTCTGCTAAATCTAATTCAACCTTTAAATTTTCAATGATAAAATCCTGCCGAGAAGGTGTATTCTTTCCCATATAATATTCCAACAACTGTTGGATATGAACTTCAGGTAAAAGCATTACAGGCTGCAGCCGGATATTCTCTCCGATAAAATTTCCAAACTCTTCAGGCGAAATTTCACCTAACCCTTTAAATCTTGTGATTTCCGGTTTACTTCCCAGTTTTTTTATAGCTTCCTGCTTTTCGCTTTCATCATAACAATAAATAGTTTCCTGCTTATTTCTAACTCTGAACAAGGGGGTTTCCAGTATATATACATGTCCATTCTTTACAAGGTCAGGAAAGAATTGTAAAAAGAAGGTCATCAACAACAACCGAATATGCATCCCATCAACATCCGCATCCGTTGCAAATACAATATTGTTATATCTAAGATCTTCATAACCTTCTTCAATATTTAAAGCATGTTGCAATAAATTAAATTCTTCATTTTCATAAACCACCTTTTTAGTAAGTCCGAAACAATTTAATGGCTTGCCCCGTAAACTAAATACAGCCTGCGTTTCAACATTCCTTGATTTAGTGATAGAACCGGATGCACTATCACCTTCCGTAATAAAAATCGTACTTTCCTTTTGTTTTTCAATTATTACATCTTTATGTTTTCCTTCTGCTTCGTCATTCAGATGGAAACGGCAATCTCTTAATTTTTTATTATGAAGATTAGCTTTTTTGGCTCTCTCGTTTGCAAGTTTTTTTATGCCTGCTAATTCTTTTCGTTCTCTTTCATTTTGTTCGATACGTTTTTTTAATGCCTCTGCAACAGAAGGATTCTTGTGAAGAAAATTATTCAATTCCTTTCCCAAAAAATCACCAATAAAGTTTTTTACGCTCGGACCTCCCTCAAACATTATTTGTGAACCCAGCTTTGTTTTGGTCTGGCTTTCAAAAACCGGTTCCTGAACCCTCACACTTATCGCCGCACAAATACTCCCTCTAACATCAGAAGGGTCATAATCTTTTTTATAAAATTCACGGATAGTTTTTACAAGGCCTTCTTTAAATGCGGATAAATGAGTACCACCCTGCGTTGTAAATTGTCCATTTACAAAACTGTAATATTCTTCTCCATACTGGTTTTCATGAGTAAGGGCAACTTCAATATCTTCTGCTTTTAGGTGAATTATCGGGTAGCGTAATTCATCTTCATTTGTTTTACGTTGAAGCAGATCGAGCAACCCGTTCTTACTTACATATCTTTTACCATTGCAATTAATTACAAGGCCTGCATTCAAAAAACAATAATTCCAAAATTGATTATCTAAGAAGTCCGGCAGGTAATGATAGTTCTTAAAAATTTGTTCATCAGGGACGAATGTTATTTCTGTGCCATTACTTTCTGGTGTTTTTTCTTCTTTTTTATCTGCCACTAAAACACCTTTTTTAAATTCAGCAGTTTTTTGTTTACCTTCTCTAAATGCAGTTACTTTGAAATAATCACTTAATGCATTTACCGCCTTTGATCCCACACCATTAAGCCCTACACTTTTTTGAAATGCTTTGCTATCATACTTTGCCCCGGTATTTATTTTACTTACCACATCAACTACCTTACCTAAGGGAATTCCACGTCCATAATCCCTTACAGAAACTGTTTTATTTTTTATATTAACATCAACATGTTTTCCAAACCCCATCGTATGTTCATCAATACAATTATCAATTACTTCTTTTAATAGAACATAAATGCCATCGTCGGGGCTGCTGCCATCACCAAGTTTACCAATATACATACCCGGACGCAGGCGAATGTGCTCTTTCCAATCGAGACTTTTAATGGATTCCTCATTATAATCAAACAGATTTTTACTCTCTCCCATTAAGAATAGTTATTTGAATTTTCGCAAATGTAATTAAAGCAGAATAAGCTACGTTTGTTGGCTTTTAACATCTGTGCATAAGTTTCCAATCGATCATGCCGCGTTCATTTTTTTAAATACTTTATTTAAACACCCCTGTGCACAATTGATTTTACAAAAGACGGGAAAATAATGCCACAGGAATTGGGGATTACCAAAAAGAAACTTGAGCAAATAATGAAAAAAAACTATTTGTAGTTGACTGCCAGAAAACCCGAAAAATCAGAAGAGAGTTGAAGAACTGGTTCAGAAATAACTCTTTTGACAGGGCTATAACAGCGGGCAAACTGCTAAACTGAAGTAATTTATTATTAATATTACCAGTCACATGATGTTTGTAATGACAAGATAGATACAATATAAAATTACAACTGGTGACAATGTGAAAAAATATTTTATTTTAAACAGATATAAGGCACGTATATTGATAATACAGCAGGGTAATAATTCAATAAGGCATTATTACATTATCTCTTACAATAATTAAAACTTAAAAAAATGAAACTTAAAAAATTTTTGTTTGCCTTACTAATCTCGTCAACCTTTATTTTTGGTTGCCAGAAAAAGGACGCTGACATCCAGGCTGATGTTGAAAAGAAATTGAAATCCAACACTGAAATGGCATCTACAGTATCGGCATCTGTAACTGATGGTGTTGCTACTATTAGCGGAGAATGTAAAGATGAAGCATGTAAAGCAAAATGCGGAGAACTTGCCGCCAGTGTTAAAGGCGTAAAATCTGTTGTAAACAATTTGACCGTTCCGGCACCGGTTGAAATCAATACAGATAATGCACTTATCACGGGTGCAAACCAGGCAGTAACTGCCTATCCCGGGGTAACCGCTGAGGTGTCTGGTGGTGTAGTTACTTTAAGAGGATCCATAAAAAGATCTCAGCTTGCTAATTTGATGCAAGCTATAAATGCTTTGCAGCCCAAAAGTGTTAATAACGAATTACAGGTTAAATAATTATTCATATTAAAAAATTACAATCATGGCATTAAAAGATAAATACAGTCAATTAATTACTTCTGCTAAGGAATCAGAAGTGAAAAATCTTGAGGTTCGTGAACAGGATAATATTTTATATATAGATGGTACCACTACCGAAGAGGTAAAGGACAGGCTTTGGCAGGTATATAATACCATTGATCCTGATTACAGAGCCGGTGAAGTGGTTTTAAATCTTACAACATCAGGTGGTACAGGTCAACAGGAATACGAAGTTGTTAGCGGGGATACATTATCAGGGATTGGGCAAAAATTTGGCAAAAACTGGAAGGATATTTATGAAGCAAACCGGGATAAAATTAAAGACCCGGATATGATTCACCCAGGATGGAAATTAAAAATTCCGTCTTAAATTATTTTATTAGCTACAAAGGCTGCTTGCAAAAGCAGCTTTTTTTATGTTATCAAGAAAATACAAAGTGGTATTTATTGAATGGAATCTTATAGGATGAAATTGCATCTCATGTTATATGTGCTTTGATAAAATCACTCACTAAATAACTTATTAATTTACCGGTGCTGCTGTGTTCATTTTCATCTTCGCTTTTTGTAGCTCCCTCGCAAATATGCAGGTAAGCTACTTTGGCATCTGTTGCAACAAAATTTAAATATTGCCTGGCATTGAGAGCAGATAGTCCGCAGGGAGTTATGGCGCTGGATAATGTATTTTCTATGCTGTCAAGATCAAGCTCTATTGCTGTATAAGTCTCCTCGGTAAACCCGGTAGCGTGGGCAATTGCCTGGGTAAAACTCTTCTTTTCATGAATAAAAATATCTTCATAAGTTATGCAATCTATAAACGGATTATTTACAATATCTATCCATACGTTTTGTTGTAAATAGTTTTCGTGTAAGGCAATTATGCAATATTTATTTAAATAACCATCCTCATCAGCATAGCGAAATGCATTGCCGCTGTGTCTTCCCTCGATTGGCCTGTAATCAGCATGAGCATCTAAATTGATGCAATTAAGCTGGGGTAAAGGAAGAAGATCAGCTTTATGAAGACCTTTGGCAGCACCTTTTATAGCGGGGTAAGCATTATTATGTCCTCCACCAATTATTATTGGGATCTTTTTAAACTGGGTAATTGTTTTTACTAAATACTCTACTTCTTCATCAATTATATTTACTGCATGGCGATAAGCTTCTATTTTTTCATCAGCAGTTGCGGCATTGGATTCAATTAAAAGTTTAAGGTCTGTAAAATCAAAATGGCCCAGTAATAAAACATTTTCGCCGCTGAAAAAATCGTTGCTCTGTATATTTAAAAAAGAAGAAAGAAAAGGGAACCATGCAGAGTCTGCGCCACCAATACCAAGGTTGGCTTTTACACCAATATCTTCCGGTATGCCGAATAAAACATAATTGCAGTCCGTTTGCTGCAATGCTTCTTCCAGTGTTCTTTTATCTCCAAAACATTTTATCTGCTCACCCAGTTTAGTTTCAAACCTACGAACTTTTGTAAGCGTTAGAATATCCTCCTTATTGTAATATTTAAAATGCTTCATGGGGGGAAGTTAGGAAAATGTGCAGATATGCAAATGCTATGAATCAGTTTCAATGAGGATTTTATTACCTTACATCAAACACCAATTATGAAACTCTTTAAAAAGAAAGAACCTCAAACAGTTGAAGTAAAAGGACATTCGCTTGTCTGTCCTATTTGTTCAAACAATCTTTTTATCACAAAAGATGTACGTGTACATAAAGGTTTATTATCAATAGAATGGTCAAAGACTTTTGTTTGTTCAGAGTGTACTTATGTCTTCTGGTTTTGGAGCTAGGGAATTAATGCTGCGGATTGGTATGCAGTACAAGTGAGTGACACAACGATGATGCCATGAAAAACATCTGCCGGCTAACAAAAAATTTCTCAAATAAACTCCCCACCAATCATCACCTTATCAATTAAATTAGTGGAAAAAGAATATGGCAGGTAAGCCAGCGAGGGAATTGGCTTTGTAAAAATGAGGTTTGCTTTTTTACCAATAGTAATGCTTCCCAGATTGTTACCTGTTTCCATAGCATAAGCACCGTTAAGGGTTGCAGCATTAATAGCTTCTTCGGGTAGCATCTTCATTTGTATGCAACTAAGGGCTACCACAAAATTCATATTTCCGCCGGGTGATGAGCCGGGATTATAATCTGATGCAAGCGCTACAGCACCGCCATTATCAATGAGTTGCCTTGCTGGCTGCATGGGCATACGAAGGAAAAAGGCAGCCGTTGGCAGCAGAGTACAAAGCCCCATCCAGACTTCTTTCAGAAGAGGAGGATTATTGCCTAATACATTTATTTCGGCAGGTGACAGTGTTTCTAAATGGTCAAGGGAAACGGCATTTAGTTTTATTCCTGTTTCAATTCCGCCGATGCTGTTTAGCTGATTTACATGCAGTTTTGGTTTTAAGCCATACTGCATTCCTGCTTTGCAAATAGTTTCTGTTTCTTCTGTAGAAAAAAAGTTTTGTTCGCAAAACACATCAATGTAATCCGCCAGCTTTTCTTTCGCAATAACAGGGAGCATTTCATTTATGATAAGGTCTATGTAACCCTGATGGTTTTCTTTGTATTCCACAGGGTAAGTATGTGCGCCTAAAAAAGTTGACTTAATGGTAAGCGAAGACTTCTCTTTTAATTTTTTTATTACCCGAAGCATTTTTAATTCACCTTGTACTGATAATCCATAACCGCTTTTTATTTCAATGGCGCCGGTGCCGAGTTTGCTTACCTCTAGCAGCCGCATCCATGCCTGGTTAAATAATTCATCCTCTGAAGTTTCGTTTAATTTTTTTGCAGAGTTTAAAATGCCGCCGCCTTTTGCTGCTATGGCCGCATAGCTCATTCCTTTTATTTTATCAACAAATTCATTTTCCCTGCTGCCTGCAAATACAAGGTGGGTGTGACTATCGCACCAGGCGGGAAGTACGGCCCCCTCCACACCTCCCCCGGTGGGGAAGGCTTTCGGAGCATCTTTCATTTCGCCATATCCAGCGATGATCCCGTTTTCTATAATTAAATAAGCATTTCCCAATACAGGTAATTCAGCCAGTTCTGATCCTCTTAATACATGCGTTTGCTCTCTGACATTTACAAGCTGCTTTATGTTGGTTATTATCTGTGTCGGCATCTTATGCTGCTTTAAATCCGGGATTATAAATAATACCAATAATATTCTTCCACGGATCTTTTACGGTGGCAACAATAATTTCCTCTCCTACATTTTGCGGTGGTTGATGAGCGGTGGCTCCTAACTCTATTAAACGATTATACGAGGTTTCTACGTTATCAACTCCCCAGTATATTTCAATATTTTCTGACCGTGCTTCATTTTTTTCATCCGGCTGTAAGCCTAATTCATAACCGCCAATATTAAAGCCTATGTAAAAAGGCATATCAAAATATGGAGTTGTTTCAAATACTTTAGTGTACCATTGTTTGGCTTTTTCCAGATCAGGTACTTTATAAATAGCAGTCCGTAATCCTAAAAATTCTTTTTGCATACCATGGATTAAAAAATAAAGATGCAGATTTCTCTGCATCCTTACAATTATTAATTTGATAATCAGGAATCTTCCGGTAATGAAAACAACATTTAAACGTTTGTGTCAATTACCTCTCGTGGCCTGTTCATCATTCCTATTACTGCTCCTATTACAGCGCCAACAATCGCGGACATTATGGTAAAAACAGCGATATCAGCTACCATTGCGCTTTTGCTGGCAATATTTGTGGTACCATACATCGTAAGGTCAAACGCTGAACATGCCAGAAGTCCCACCATGCCGCCTGTAATTAAGCCAGATGAAAGAGTAGACACTCCTGATTTTGAAAATACATAAGCCAATAAAAATCCAAATAATAGGTTACCTGCTATCAGCGCCCACCACTCCATTTGCTCCATAGGCCTATGGACATTTGTGGCAGTACCGGGATGATCCATGAAATATTGGTTCATGAGATTCCCATAAAATAACCAGCCAAGAAGAAAATAAACTACTCCTCCTACAAGGCCACCAATTAGAAAATTTTTTGTGTTCATAAAAGTTGTTTTGGTTAAAGAAATAAATTTCAGAATGATTGTTTTTCTTTCAGTAACAGATGAAAATCAAAAGAGAGCGGAGCTTTGACAGGGTTTATAATTGTAACATACACTAAACATAGAAATTGAACAAAAAATCAGTTCACATTTTTCACACATACTATGCTTACTTCTTTTCGTTTGCTTTGAGTATACGCAGGAAATTACCACCTAAAATTTTACGAATATCTGTTTTACTATACCCTCTTAACAATAATTCTTTTGTTATTAAAGGAAAATCGGTAACCCCGTTTAACCCCTGAGGCATTGAATTAATACCATCAAAGTCAGAACCCAATCCTACATGATCAACACCTATTAGTTTTACTATATAATCAATATGATCAAACAATAAATGGAAGGGAGCCCTTATTGCCTGTACCTCATCGTAATATTTTTCATATAGATATTCCTTAGCAAAGTATGGTTCAGCATTTATTTTTAAGAGGGAGTCCTTTTCAGTTTGGTGTCTCTTTGAAAAAGTAGCATCTTTCCTGGTATAAGTACTATCTAAAAATCCTGAATAAAAGTTAAGATGTATCACACCACTATTTTTTCCTACAGCTATTATCTGGTCGTCTTTTAAATTGCGGAAAGCAGGTGCCAGACTATATACGCAACTATGAGAAACCAGAACCGGTTTTGTTGTTGTATTGATTGCATCCCAAAACGTTCTTTCACCAACATGGCTAAGATCTACCAACATGCCTAATTGATTCATTCGTTTTACAATGTTTTTTCCAAAATTGCTTAAACCCTTTGGCTGATGCAGTAATGAATCATTTGTTTCTTCCATTGCAGATGTTGCCCATGGAGATGAATTATTCCATGTAAGCGTCATATACCGGGCACCCCTTTTATATAAGCTATCTAATTTAGCAATATCATTTTCTATCATATGCCCGCCTTCAATGCCGATCATACCTGCTAGTTTTTTCTTTTGAACGGTTTTCAATAATTCTTGAGATGTAAAAACAACCGCCATTTTATCCGGATTACGCAAAGCAGTGGCATATAAAGTATCTATTTGCCGGTTTGCATAAGTAAAAGGATTTTTCTTCAGTCCATCACACCAGATAGAAAATATTTGTACATCAATTCCCCCCTCTTTAAATCTTTGCAGGTCAGAGTGGCTTTTGCCTGCAAGGTTCTGATCAAAACTATATCCTCTGTCAAAGCATTTATTAAGGATATCATTATGAGTGTCAATTACGATGGCTTTATCATGAATCTTTTTATACTTCTGCGCAAACGTTACGTGCATTATAAAAAACGCCAGAAGGAAAATGCTAAATGTTTTATTAAGTTTCAAGAGATTAGTATTTATAAAATAAAGTAAAGCAATTTTAACCAAAGGATGCCTTTAATAATCTAAACATGCAGTAAATCCCTAACTTGCCTTAATGAAAAAGCCATTGCTCCTCTTATTGATAATTATCTTTTGTTGGGATTTAACTGCGCAGATAAAACCTTTTCGTTTTGCATTTCTTTCTGACACACATATTGGATCTCCTGATGGAAAAGCAGAGGAAGATCTGAGAAGAACAGTAAATGATATAAACAGCAGAAATGATATTGACTTTGTGGTAATAACAGGTGATATTACCGAACTGGGCACTGATGAAGAATTACCAAGAGCAAAAAAGCTATTTGATTCTTTAAGAGTGAAATATTATATTATACCCGGCAATCACGATGTTGGCTGGAGTGAAAGTGGTGGCATGAGTTTTATTTCAACATTTGGCAGCGACAGGTTTATTTTTGATCATAATGGAATACGCTTTATCGGGTGCTCTTCAGGCCCATATGTTAGAATGAGCGATGGACATATTCCCCGTGATGCCATGACGTGGATGAAAAAAATTCTTGATACAACTTCAGTTACTATGCCTGTAATTTTTTTAAACCATTACCCGATGAATAATTCAATGGATAACTGGTATGAAGTGATAGACCTGTTTAAAAAACGAAACACCATTTTATTCCTATGCGGGCATGGGCATACTAATAAAGTTTTTGATTTTGAGGATATTCCCGGTGTAATGGGAAGATCGAACCTGCGGGCAAAACAAACTGAGGGCGGATATAATTTGGTTGATGTAACAATTGATTCAATTTTATTTACTGAAAGAAAGCCTGTTAGTGGTAACATGAAAAAGTGGGCAGGAATAAAAGTTGAACAGCACAATTATGATCTTACAAAAAAATTTATAAGACCCGACTATAGTATTAATAAAAAATATCCGCAGGTAAAAGCAAAGTGGATGTTTAGTTCAGAAGCAAATGTTATTTCTACACCTGCTGTTATAAAAGACCTTGTTGTTTTTGGAAATCAACAGGGAACAGTTACTGCATTATCGTTAAAAAACGGAAACCGGAAGTGGACTTTTAAAACAGGAGGCTCAATTTATTCATCACCCGCTATTCATCTAAATAAAATTGTTTTAGGAAGCACAGATGGCAATGTGTATTGTTTGAATGAGAATGGCAAACTACTTTGGAAGTTTAAAACAGGCGCTGCGGTATTAGGCTCACCAACCATTGCAAGTAGTGGAACAATATATCCTCCGGGCAAATATCAACCGGCATTTGAAAACAGTGTGCTTTACATCGGCGGAAGTGATCATTTTTTCAGAGCAATAGATTTAAACTCGGGGAAAGAGATATGGAACTTCGAGGGTTTAAATGGTCCTGTTGTTAGCACACCTGTTATTTACCGGGATGCAATCATCTTTGGGGCATGGGATACTTACTTGCTCTTCAGGCCCATATGTTAGAATGAGCGATGGACATATTCCCCGTGATGCCATGACGTGGATGAAAAAAATTCTTGATACAACTTCAGTTACTATGCCTGTAATTTTTTTAAACCATTACCCGATGAATAATTCAATGGATAACTGGTATGAAGTGATAGACCTGTTTAAAAAACGAAACACCATTTTATTCCTATGCGGGCATGGGCATACTAATAAAGTTTTTGATTTTGAGGATATTCCCGGTGTAATGGGAAGATCGAACCTGCGGGCAAAACAAACTGAGGGCGGATATAATTTGGTTGATGTAACAATTGATTCAATTTTATTTACTGAAAGAAAGCCTGTTAGTGGTAACATGAAAAAGTGGGCAGGAATAAAAGTTGAACAGCACAATTATGATCTTACAAAAAAATTTATAAGACCCGACTATAGTATTAATAAAAAATATCCGCAGGTAAAAGCAAAGTGGATGTTTAGTTCAGAAGCAAATGTTATTTCTACACCTGCTGTTATAAAAGACCTTGTTGTTTTTGGAAATCAACAGGGAACAGTTACTGCATTATCGTTAAAAAACGGAAACCGGAAGTGGACTTTTAAAACAGGAGGCTCAATTTATTCATCACCCGCTATTCATCTAAATAAAATTGTTTTAGGAAGCACAGATGGCAATGTGTATTGTTTGAATGAGAATGGCAAACTACTTTGGAAGTTTAAAACAGGCGCTGCGGTATTAGGCTCACCAACCATTGCAAGTAGTGGAACAATATATCCTCCGGGCAAATATCAACCGGCATTTGAAAACAGTGTGCTTTACATCGGCGGAAGTGATCATTTTTTCAGAGCAATAGATTTAAACTCGGGGAAAGAGATATGGAACTTCGAGGGTTTAAATGGTCCTGTTGTTAGCACACCTGTTATTTACCGGGATGCAATCATCTTTGGGGCATGGGATACTTACTTGTATTCTATTAACAGAGATAGTGGAAAACTAAACTGGAAGTGGAGTAATGGCTCTCCCATAAAAAATTATTCACCTGCTGCCTGTATCCCTGTTATTAAAGATGATGTTATTTATGTTGTTGCACCCGATAGATATTTATCCGCAATAGATATACGTACAGGTAAAACATTGTGGCGTACCAATGAATCAACCGTTCGTGAATCAATTGGTATTTCCGATGATGGTAATTTTATCTATGGAAAAACAATGAACGATACACTAACAGTTTTTTTTACAAATAAAGACAAACCGCAGGTTGCATGGAAATTAAATGTTGGATACGGCTATGAGCACACCCCTTCCATGCTGATTGAACAGGATGGCAATGTATTTTTTGGCACAAAAAACGGAGTTGTATATGCAATTAATACTTCAGACAAAAAAATTGAATGGGCTTATAAAATTGATAACTCTATGGTAAATACAGTTAATGTGATTGACAAAAAAAATATTATTGCTTCAACCATGGATGGAAAAGTAGTGCTGTTACAAATACAATGATGATATGCCTTTAAGCAAAAGAAAAGAAGTTGGCCGCTTTGTACATCGAAAACTGCTTTTCAGATTAAGAAGGCTTGCTATTATTTTTCTTATAATAACTGTAATACTTATTTACGAAATATCTCATAACTACAATGCGATTTACATTGCTGTTATTGGTTTTATTACAGGGATGATAATTGGTATATTAGTTTCGCGGCGAATGCATACTATTAGCTGGAATTCAGAAATTAATAAAGCAGTTACCAAAATGGATCGCCTTGGAATTATAATATTAGTTCTCTATATTTTATTTGCAATAAGCCGTCATTGGATATTGAGCCATTGGTTACAGGGTTATGCTTTAACGGCTTTGTCACTCAGTATAGCATCAGGTGGTATGCTTGGGCGATTATGGAATACACGACAAAAAATAAGACAAATATTAAAGCAGGAAGGTTTTCTTCATCCCAAAAAATAACGAGTATTTCAAAATACATTAATAAGATATAAAGTATATTCGCTCTGATTATTACATAAAGTAAAATGTAAATATTTATTATCCTTTCTTAATTTATAAATAACAATAATGAAGAAAATATTTCTGCAGACATTACTGCTGATCGCAACATCTGCTTTTGCACAAAATGATGCCTTAATAAATAAGGCCAGCCAGGCAGCTGATAAAATTGAATCAAAAGTTATTGCCTGGCGGCGTGATATTCATGAGCATCCTGAATTAGGAAATAATGAATACAGAACAGCAGGTATTATTGCGAAGCACTTGCAATCATTAGGAATAGAAGTAAAAACAGGAATTGCAAAAACCGGTGTGGTGGGTTTATTAAAAGGAGGCAAAGCTGGGCCGGTAGTAGCTTTACGTGCAGATATGGATGCATTGCCTGTTACTGAAAGAACCCCGGTTCCATTTGCATCAAAAGTAAAGACACAGTACAATGGACAGGAGGTAGGCGTAATGCATGCCTGCGGCCATGATTCTCATGTTGCTATTTTGATGGGAGTGGCCGAGATATTGGCCTCAATGAAAAATGACCTGGCAGGTACAGTAAAATTTATCTTTCAGCCGGCAGAAGAAGGCGTATTACCAGGTGAGGTAGGCGGAGCCGAGGTAATGGTGAAAGAAGGTGTAATGGAGAATCCTAAAGTGGATGCCATTTTTGGTCTGCATATAAATTCGCAAACAGAAATTGGCAAAATAAATTACAGGCCTGGAGGTATTTATGCAAGTGTAAATGACATGAAAATTATTGTAAAAGGCAGATCGGCGCATGGTGCTGCGCCTTGGTTCTCTATTGATCCGATAGTTGTGTCGGCACAAATTATAAATAATCTTCAAACCATTATAAGCCGCAATCTTAATATCACTGAAAATGCCGGTATTGTTACAATAGGCGCTATCAATGGTGGTAACAGGTCTAATATTATTCCGGAACAGGTAGAATTGCTTGGAACTATCAGAGCCCTAAGCCTGGCAGATGAAAAATTATTGATTGAAAGAGTGAAGCAGGTAGTTACTAAAACCGCCGAAGCCGCCAACGCTACTGTTGAAATCAGAATACCTAACAGCTCACATTACCCAATTACTTTTAATGATATTGCACTTACTGAAAAAATGCTTCCCACTCTTCGCAAAACGGCTGGCGCTGAAAATGTAATTTTAAGGCCTCCGCATACAGGTGCCGAAGATGTATCTTTTTTTATGCAAAAGGCCCCCGGCTTATATTTCAATTTGGGAGGGATGCCAAAGGGCAAGGATCCTAAAACTACACCTTCCCATCATACACCTGATTTTTACCTGGATGAAAGTGGATTTAAGCTTGGCGTTAAAGCATTAATAAATCTCGTATTAGATTATATGGCTGGCGCCAAAAAATAAAGCCCGCCTGAAAGCAGGAAGGCTTAACGATTGCTTGCCATATGAAAATCTTAGTTACCGGGGCAATTCCGGTTTAACCATTAATTATTTTTTCGCTGAATCTTTCTTTTCAACTACTTTCTTTAAAGAATCGCTTTTTCTTTCCATTTTATCTATTGCAGAATCAGCATTAGTTTGAATTTGATTTTGAACTGAATCAGTCCTGTTCTCTATTGAATCCTTTTTGTCTTCAACTGTTGAAGTTGAATTGCTATCACAAGCTGCCAACCCACCTGCAATAATTAATGCTAAAAAAATCTTTTTCATGTTTAATTTATTTTAAGTTTATGCCTTTTTATACCACTTTTGGAAAATAGTAACCCAATTAATAAAAGTATTTTTAATAAAAAAGCCACTAAATTTTAGTGGCTTTACGCTTTTGCGTATCAGATATTTTAATGAACACCGGTTAACTTATAGTTACCGAAAGTGTGCATGATTGATCTGTAGATTGCATGAATACCTCCTTTTTATTTGGTGACTGAAATACAAATTTATTAAAAATGATAGAATAATTCCAAATTTGCATTTATTGATTCTGAAGATAATCCTTGCATTTTTGCAGTATGGCCTCTATTTTATCTACTATTTCATTTAAACCAAAAGGCTTTTCAATATAACCATCTGCACCATATACTTTATAATTAGCAAGTGCTTTTGAAGAAGCAGAGAACATTAAGATACACAAGTATTTGGTATCGTATTGTTCTCTAAGTCTTTTACAAACCTCTCTCCCATCTTCTCCCTGTAAATAAATATCAAGTATGATAAGGTCTGGTAAGAATGATTTGATCACTGGTGTAATATCTTGTGGACCTGTAATAGTTTTTACCTTATACCCCTTTTGTTCAAGAAAGAATTTTAATACTTCCAGCAAATCGGTTGAATCGTCTACTATAAGAATCTTTCGCATAGTTTGATCTTGGGAATAGTTGTCAAATATATCATTAAGAGGTAGATTTCAAAAAAAAATCTCTAATTAATATAGAAGTATGGATTGATTCTTGTGGCAAGAAAGCAGCTTTTAAAATTATGAAAAGGATCTTAGTTGTTGATGATGATATAGATATACTTACAGTAGTAAAATTAGTGCTTGAATCGAATGAATTTGAAGTGGCCGCAATATCTGACTGGCAGAAAATTTTTACTCAAATAGAGACTTTCCATCCAGATTTAATATTACTGGATGTTTCATTAGGTACACAAGATGGAAGAAATCTATGCAAACAGGTAAAATCAAACGGTGATACAAAACATATTTCTATAATATTGTTTTCTGCTAATCATAATGTTGAAAAAAGTGTACAGGAATGTTTAGCAAATACATTTATTTCAAAGCCATTTGACATAAATGATCTGATAGAAAAAATTAATAACCAACTTATGGAAACTAACGGGTTTAACTAAACCCCTTTTTCTTTATTTAATATTATACACAAGCGACATCCCTTTAAATTTTTTACCAATAAAAGGAGAAATACTCAGATCATTATTATTTTTATTTTTATGCCATTCAGGTATTAATATCCCGGAAGCTGCGCCTATAGCATAGCCTAATAGATTATCGCTCAAAAAATGTAATCCTCCTTTATATCTCATATATCCTACTACTGCAGGGAGTGTTGCAGCAACTGCCCATACAAATGGCTTTGCTTTTGAATCGGGATTAAGATCGTGAAATACTTTTGCAGCAAAAAAAGTTGCGGATGCAGTAGCAGCAGTATGGCCTGCAAAAAAAGATCGCTGATTTTTTGCTTTTATTCTTTCCTCCTGCGACGCCTCACTTGGTGCATATACCAGTGGCCTGGAACGATGTATAGTTCCTGCTGCCAATGTAAAAAGAGAACTTGTTATAGACAGGCTTTCTATATACATAACCAGTATATGAGAAGCATTCCTGCTTTCATTTTTATTAAGTACAATCATGGCAAGTGGCATTGCAAAGGAGCCAAGAAATGGAATATAACTATCCCGATCTACACTTTCTGAAAAAAAGCCAACATTCCCCCGATCAAAAAAAGGAACTTTATCTTTTGTCTTGGTTGCCAGCTCAGCTAATGTAAGAGGACTTTTATTTTTGATAAGATTATTACCCAAGTAAGTTAAGCCTAATCCTAATGCTATAATTGGCGCATCCTTTTTAAATGAGGTTTTATATGGATGTGGATTATATTGAATTGGATTATTTTCCTGGCTGGTATTGGAAGTAATAGTATTTGATCTGACAGTATTAATACTATCATGATTAATTACAATAACCGAATCCTGGGCGATAGAAGAATTTAAAACAAATAAACCCGTAATTAATATTAATATTCTTTTCATATAATTTGAATTTTTAGATTAGAACACTGCATATACAAAAACAGTGCGGGAAATATGACCTGATATTTTTTTTGTAAAAAAATTATTTTATTGACTATAAATAAAGGGTTATTCTTTCGTCATATTTTTTTCAAGAAATAATTATGCCTGATTATTACATTTTATCTTTATGTTATGGAATATTTTGTTGAGAAAGGATCTATTGTAAGAGAGATTTGGGGTACAGGAGATTCGATACTATTTATTTTTGCCGGCGCCTCTTCCGAATTTGCTTTAAATAAAGCAGTGGATTGGCTATATTTTACAGGAAAGCTTCCTTCTGATCCATTAGGCCGGTTATTTTCTACGGTTACTTATGCAAGAGATATTGTGTTTTCTGAAAATAAAAAAGCGATAGAAGCCATTGACAGAATTACCTCCATTCATTCAGCAGTAGAAAAGAACAGGAAATCATCCATACCCGATTGGGCTTATAGAGATGTACTTTTTATGCTTATTCATTACTCAATTGCTTCTTTTGAGTTACTGCAGAGAAAACTAACGGCTGAGGAAAAAGAAGAAGTTTTTAATGTGTTCTATCGTTTTGGCGCACAAATGAATTTAAAAGAATTACCCAAAAATTATAGTGAATGGATGGTAATGCGTGTGGACCACTTAAATAACAATCTTGAAAAAAGTATTTATACTGTAGACCTTTATAAACAATATAAAAAGCATTTAGGAATAATAAGGTACAGGTTGCTATTAGAATCCCAAATACTTGTAGTACCCTACCAGGTAAAGAAGTTATTAGGCCTTGGAAAATTTTCATTGATAAGCCCTTTACTCATCTTTTACAAACTTTCCCGCAAACTAAAAATGGATTGGTTTTTAAAATCCTTAATAATGCCACGTAATTATAAGGAACAAATAAAAGCCCTGGATACTTTGCCCTAGTCCATACCTGTTTCAATCCATTTTAAAATTAGTAATCCTTAAGGATGGCCTCATTCCTATTTAACCAACTTTTCCCTAAGGCAAGAATATATATTTATAAGATATATAATTTTCAGTTCTGATTTAATATTAATAAGTTACCCTTTCATATTGATTAACAATCCAATTTATAATTTAATAGTAATGTTCAATATTGTTATTTAAGTGATCCACACGCATTACCATCCATTCACTATAATTTTTGGGTAAT
>MWVW01000135.1_pt1 | contig 17828 bp, 18 predicted proteins | sample 1047191 | NCBI WGS metagenome assembly MWVW01 (sample SAMN06349985, study PRJNA376086) | soil metagenome | isolation source: MtG22-5 sample Antarctic (ecotone) | place: Antarctica
GATTTCCGTCACAAACTTTGGGATCATTTATTTTTAATTAGCGATTTTAAATTGGATGTTGATAGCCCCTATCCCATACCAACAAGAGAATCTTTAAAAGCTAAGCCTGATCCTTTACCTTATCCCAAAAGATATCCTAAATACAATCACCTGGGAAAAAATATTGAAATAGTTATCGATAAAGCATTACAGGAGGAGGATGGTGAAAAACGCCAGGGATTTGCTAATGCAATTGCGTATTACATGAAGCTCACCTACAGCAACTGGCATAAAGAACTGGTTCATGATGATAATATTCAAACAGAATTAGCTTCTATTACAAAAGGCGAACTTGAATTTAATAACAGGCCATTTGTAAAACATAGGGTAGATACCCGGGCAGACAGAGATGATTATGCAACGGGTGGGGGCAAGTACCGCAAAAATTTTGGGCCTAGAAATAATAACAGGAACAATCAGGGGAGAGATAACAGGAGTAACAATAATAATAACAACGGTAGAAATAATAAGTTTAAAAAAAGATATTAATCCAGGCAACTGAATAAATAATGCCCTGGCATACGAAAGGTATTGTCAGGGTTTTTTATTTTTGATCGGTTAAACTTTTACGAATGAGTTCATTTGAAGTTACAGGAGGTAAAAAATTATATGGAGAAATAACGCCACAGGGATCAAAGAATGAAGCGTTACAAATTATTTCTGCGGTCTTACTCACTTCTGAAAAAGTTACCATCAATAACATTCCTGATATTCTAGATGTGAATTTGCAGATAGAATTATTGGGAGAATTAGGGGTTAAAATTGAAAGAGTAAATCCACATACCTGCATTTTTCAGGCTGACGATGTTGATGTACACTATTTGCATAGTGATGATTACCATAAAAAAAGTGGCAGATTGAGGGGAAGCGTAATGCTTGCCGGACCTATGCTTGCGAGGTTTAAAAAAGCATTTATACCTAAACCCGGCGGTGATAAAATTGGCAGGAGAAGATTAGACACTCATATCAAGGGTTTTGAAAAACTTGGCGCAAAAATTTTATACGATACAGAAGATTCTTTTTTTCATTTACAGGCGGATGAATTACAAGGCACTTATTTATTACTTGATGAACCCAGTGTAACGGGAACAGCTAATTTACTGATGGCTGCAGTTATGGCAAATGGTACCACTACCATCTATAATGCAGCCTGCGAGCCTTACATACAACAGCTTTGTAAAATGCTTATGGGTATGGGTGCAAAAATAAAAGGAGTTGGAAGTAACATGCTTTTAGTGAAAGGCGTTGAAAAATTAGTGGGAACGGAACATACTATTTTGCCGGATATGATTGAAGTGGGCTCTTTTATCGGCCTGGCAGCAATGACGCAAAGTGATATAGTTATTAAAAATGTGTGCCTGAAACATTTAGGAATTATTCCTGAAAAATTTCAGCAGCTTGGTATAAAAATGAATTTTACCGGAGATGACATTCACATTCCGGCGCAATTCTCGTATGAAATACAAACATTTTTAGATGGCTCTATCCTTACACTTTATGATCATCCATGGCCGGGATTAACACCTGATCTTTTAAGTATTATTTTAGTGGTTGCCACACAAGCAAAAGGCAGTGTATTGATACACCAGAAAATGTTTGAAAGCAGGCTGTTTTTTGTAGATAAAATAATTGAAATGGGCGCACGAATAGTTTTATGCGACCCCCATCGTGCAGTAGTTGTGGGCTTGGAAAGAGTAAACCCATTACGGGGAATTTCCATGAGCAGCCCTGATATAAGAGCAGGTGTGGCGTTGCTTATTGCTGCATTAAGCGCAGAGGGAAAAAGCATAATTCAGAATATTGAACAAATAGACCGTGGTTATCAGAATATCGATGAAAGATTAAATAATTTAGGTGCTGAAATTAAACGGGTCAATTAGTCATCAAGTAAATGGTTAATGGGAAACATGAGTGCAAAACTTATGACATTGCCATAATAACTAATCACTATAAATAGAAATACGAAAATACAATAGCCTGGCATGAAGAAAGAATACCAAAAAATGATTGTTATAACTGCACCTTCAGGGGCAGGTAAAACATCAATAACCCGTCATTTAATGAAAGTATTTCCGCAGCTTTCGTTTTCAATTTCTGCAGCCACCAGGCAGCCCCGATCTAACGAAAAAAATGGTGTCGACTATCATTTTATTTCCGTTGAAGACTTTCAACAAAAAATTTTAAATGAAGAATTTGTGGAATGGGAAATGGTTTATGAAGGGAAATATTACGGCACTTTAAAATCAGAATTAAAAAGAATATGGAATAGCGATGAAATTCCTGTACTTGATATAGATGTACAGGGCGCTATTCATGTGCATAAAGAGTATCCTGTAAACTCTTTTTTTATTTTTATTAAGCCTCCATCTATTGAAGAATTAAAAAAACGCCTGGAAAGCAGGGGTTCTGAAAGTAAAGAGTCTTTGGAAACCCGGATTAACAAAGCAGCGTATGAACTTTCATTTGTCCACCAGTTTGACAATGTAATTGAAAATAAAGTTTTTGATATCGCTTGTGCCGAAGCGGAAAAAATGGTAAAAACGTTCCTTAAGAAATAATATTACTCACATCACTTTTCATTTATATATTTTTGTTACATGGATTGGACGGCTGTTATAGCGATTGTACTTTCTTTAATCTTAATTGGTTTTTTTGCAGGTATAGAAATAGCCTTTGTTTCAGTAAGTAAATTATCAGTAGAGCTTAAAAAAAAACAAGGCACTTATGTTGGCAGGGTATGGGCAACATATATGGAAAAACCTGCCCGGTTTATAGGCACCACGCTAATTGCTCTTAATATTTTATTGGTTGTTTACGGATTGCTTTGGAGCGATATTCTTGTAGATTTTTGGAAATTTTTGGGCATTAATAATCCCTATATACATCTTGCTGCAGAAACGCTGCTGGCTACATTCATATTGCTCTTTTTTGAGTTTATATTCAAAGCTTTTTTTCGTGCAAAAGGAGATGTGATTATTGGAAGCAGTTTAATCACTTTTATTGTACAATTTTTTTATTCCCTGTTTGCATGGATAGCTTCCATTTTTGTAAACATGGCAGAATGGATTCTAAAATATATTTTCAATGTAAAGATCCATGCTAAAAAAGAAGTGTTTACAAAAATTGACCTGGAAAATTTTATTCAACAAAGTAAGGATAGAGATCCGGATGATAATGGAGAATTAAACAATGAATTATTTGAAAATGTTTTATCCCTTTCAGATATTAAAATGCGGACTTGCCTGATACCAAGAAAAGAAATTGAAGCACTGAACATAAATGCATCTCTTGAAACTGTAAAGGAGCGTTTTATAGAGACTAAACTTTCCAAACTTGTTGTTTTTGAAGGTAATATCGATAATATCCAAGGTTATATTCATCAGCTGGATATGTTTAAAAACCCTGAAAGCCTCCGTTCAATATTGTTGCCAATACCAACAATACCTGAAAGCATGAATGCAACTGATCTTATAAATAAATTCAGCAAAGAGCGAAAAAGTATTGCCTGGGTAATTGATGAATTTGGAGGTACTGCCGGTATTGTAACTATGGAAGATCTTCTGGAAGAGATTTTTGGAGAAATTAAAGATGAATATGATACTGAGGAATTTGTAGATAAGCAAATTTCTGCAGAGGAGTATATTTTTAGCGGTAGGCTGGAACTGGATTATATCACAGATAAGTACAAATTGCGTTTCAGGCATAATGAAGAAACAGGAACGCTATCAGGATATATTATAAGCGAGCATGAAGAAATTCCCAAGCAAAAAGACCGGATCATAATTGATGATTATGAATTTGATATTTTAAATGTTAGTGAAACAAGAATTGAAACGGTAAAAATAAGAGTGCTTAAATAAGTCAATGCTCAATAAGTCAATACACTCTTTCAATGACCTAATTACGATTGACTAATGACTATGTGAAATGGTAATTGCAGTAGATATTAAAGGTTCAGAAACGTATCAAAATTTTATTCATGAAATCTTTAAACGAATAACTGCTCAACACCCGCAGCATACTTTCATTTTCATTTTTGATCAACCTTTTGATCTTTCCTTAGTTTTTTCAGAGAATGTAATTCCTATAATTGTTTCAAAAACAAAAGCCTTTTTGTTATCACAATTAAGGGCTAATCATAAAATTTCTTCTCTTTTAAAACAGTATAAAGCAGATGTTTTTTTAACATCACAAACTTTATCAGGTACCAAAGTTCCTCAATGTTTGATTGCCTTTGATAGCATCTCCGCTAAAATTTTAAAGAACGCAACGTTGATTATTGCAGATTCAGCGTTTTCTAAAAAAGAAATTACTGAAAAATATAAAATTAATCCTGACAAAATCTGCATCGTTTACAAGGGAGTTGAAGAAATATTTAAACCGTTATTATTCGAAGAAAAAGAAATAATAAAAGAACAATACAGTGAGGGAAACGAATACTTTCTGGTAACAGGAATCTTTCAATCAAAAAATAATTTACTGGATTTACTAAAAGCTTTTTCTGCTTTTAAAAAGATGCAGAAAAGTAATATGCAGTTAATAATTCTTATACAAACAGAAGTTGCTAAAGAGATTGTAGAAGCATTACGGCTGTTTAAATTTAAAGGGGATGTAAAAATTTTACAAACTATTGATAATAAAGAACTAGCCAGAATCACAGGTGCTGCTTATGCATTTATTTACGCGGTTGCAAAGGATGGATATTCGCAAATATTGGAAGCGATGAAATGTGATGTTCCTGTTATTGCCAGCAATCTTGGTGCAATACCTGAAGTTGCTTCGCAAGCCGCTTTATATGTTAACTCCAATGAGTATAAGGATATTGCTGATAAAATGATGCTGATATATAAAGATGAAAAATTAAGGCAGCAACTAATTGAGAAAGGAAGAGAACAGGTAAAGAAATATGCATGGGATAACACTGCTGACTCCTTTTGGAAGTGCATTGAAAAAGCTTGCTGGTAATATTTATCTTTGCCAACTTATGAATCAATCTTCCATAAAAATAGATGTCCTTCTGGACCCTAATAAAGTACCACAACAAATAACCTGGAGTGCAAGTGACAGCAACAGTGATATGGCGCAAAAAGCAAAAGCAATGTGCATCGCTTTTTGGGATGGGGCAGATAAAACCGCTTTACGTATTGATCTTTGGACGAAAGAAATGATGGTAGATGAGATGGCAGATTTTTTTTACCAGATGTTCTCAAGTATGGCCGATACTTACAAAAGAGCTACAAAACAAGATGAACTTAGTGATGATATAAAAAAGTTTGCCAATGAGTTTTATAAAAAGTTCAGAGAATCGCAGGTAGCTAAAAGTAAGTAGGGAGTAGCATCTAGTCTATAGGACATGAGAGTAATCTGACAACCATTAAATAATAAATCAAAAATCGTATTATGGCTTTAGAAGAAAAAGTAATGACTGACCTTAAAGCTGCAATGTTGGCAAAGGACGAAAAATCTTTACGTTCGTTAAGAGCCATAAAGGCAGCAATAATTAATGCTAAAACCTCAGAAGGTGCAGGTGGTGTTTTAAAAGAGGAAGATGAAATTAAATTGCTTCAAAAGCTGGTAAAACAACGAAAAGATTCTTTGGAAATATTTGAAAAACAAAACAGGGAGGATCTTTCTATAAAAGAAAAAGAAGAAATTGAAATAATTGAAAAATTTCTTCCAAAACAAATATCGCCTGATGAATTGAAAGAATTAATTACCGGTATAATAAAAGAAACCGGAGCAACATCTGCAGCTGATATGGGAAAGGTAATAGGAGCTGCCAATAAACAATTGGCTGGTAAAGCAGATGGTAAAACAATTGCCGCAACAGTTAAAGATTTACTTACTCATATTCCATAAAAGCATGGGTTAATAAGTCCAGTTGTCAATAAGTTTTATACACTTAAAATCATTCATCGTACTTTTTAGATTGTACATAGCACATGATTATAGATATCGCTTTTATTATTGTAATGCTTATTGCCATATTCAAAGGATTTAGCAAAGGATTGATAATTGGTATTTTTTCAATGCTGGCTTTTATTATCGGGCTTGCAGCGGCATTAAAATTGTCTGTTGTTGTGGCTGAATATTTAAAAGATAGTGCAGGCTCATTTGCCAAATGGCTTCCCCTAATTTCTTTTATGTTGGTTTTTATAGCAGTAGTATTATTTGTAAAAATATTGGCAAGTCTTATAAAAAAAACTATTCGATTTGCGATGCTTGGCTGGCTTGATACCTTGGGCGGGATGGTGCTATATATAACGCTCTACACAATAATTTTTAGTATTTTTTTATTTTTTGCAGCCAAACTTTTCCTTATTCAACCCGCAACAATTCAGGATTCTAAACTTTATCCATACATTGCGCCGTGGGGTCCAAAAGTGATGGACAGTCTCGGAAGAATAGTTCCAATATTTAAAGATATGTTTACACAATTACAGGATTTCTTTGGAAATATTGCCAAAAGAACTACATGATAAATCTTCATCATCGTATTGATTTCTACACTTTTTCGCATAGAAACTATTATTTTTAGGATACATTACTTATTGCTCTTGATAAAAATGAGTTACGAAATAAAAAAAGCAGGCAAGTTTAAATATATTGAAGAGGGAAACGGAGAGCCTCTTGTGCTGCTGCATGGGCTGTTTGGAGCATTAAGTAATTTCAAAGACCTTATTGAGCATTTTAGGCAAACAAATAAAGTAGTTGTGCCAATGCTTCCCCTTTTTGAGCTTGACCTTCTACATACATCTGTTGGCGGCTTACAAAAATTTGTGCATAAGTTTCTTGAAGCAAGGGACTATAATAATATTCATTTGCTCGGTAATTCTCTTGGAGGTCATGTAGCGCTGATTTATACATTAAAACATCCTCAAAGGATAAAATCCTTAATACTTACGGGAAGCTCCGGTTTGTTCGAGAACGGAATGGGTGATAGTTACCCCAAGCGTGGTGATAAAGAATACATCCGTAAAAAAACACAGTTAACTTTTTATGATCCGGCGATGGCCACTGAAGAGTTGGTGAATGAATGTTTTGAGATAACCAATAACAGGATCAAGGTGATTAAAATAATTGCCTTGGCAAAATCTGCTATCAGAAATAATTTAGGCGAAGAACTTAACCAGATAAAGCAGCCCACTTGTTTGATATGGGGGAATAACGATACCATTACCCCACCATTTGTTGCAAAAGAGTTTAATAAATTAATACCGAACAGCGAAGTGCATTTTATTGATAAATGCGGTCATGCGCCCATGATGGAGGTTCCTGAAGAATTTAACAGGGTATTGGATGGTTTTTTGGCAAAATTAAAGTCACCTGTTGCAACAGTTCTTTAATTTTTACTGTCTTTCTATAAAACAATCACCAAATAATTTCGTTTAAATAAATAAAACATCAATTTAATAGTTAATGTTAGCGATAGAATTAAATAATAATATAATTCCAAGGCTCCAATTGGAAGATACTGTGGGCAAAGCATTGCAATTAATACATGATTTTAAAGTATCCCACCTTCCGGTAGTTTCAGAAGAAAAATATCTTGGGTTGATAAGTGAAGATGACCTCTTGGATGCAGAAAATAAAACCATGCATATCCAATCTCTGCAGGATGATTTTATTGATATATCTATAAAAGAAAATGAACATTTTTTGCAGGCGGTTAATATTAGTAATCAATACCAAACATCTGTAGTACCCGTAGTTAATGAAGAAAAGGAATTTCTGGGAAGTATCAGCGGCCAAAATTTACTTAGAACGTTGGGTAATTTTTCAGGGGCTACAGAAATAGGAGGTATTATCGTTTTTGAAATGGAACGGAGCCAGTTTATTATTTCTGAAATAAGCAGGATTGTTGAGAGCAATGAGGCAACCATTCTGCATCTAAATACTACAGTTCAACCGGAAACAGGTTTGCTTATTGTTACAATACACATAAACAAAAAAGAGCTTTCTATGATTGTAGCTGCATTTGAGCGGTATGAATATGATGTGTTATATTATTTTGGAGAAGAAAAATTTGAAAACGAAATTCATAGTAATTACCGCCATCTCATGAATTATCTCGATATCTGATAACCTGGCCTTCTCTCCCTGAAATAAATTAAATTTACAAAGCACCTCGGAATTTCCTTAAATGAAAGTAGCCGAAAAATTAACCTTGAAATCACACCTTTGAATATTTTGCATAAATTTTTTATAGTGCTGGCATTATCCTGTGTTATTAACCAGGCATCCGCACAAAAAAATGCAGTTGAAAATGCAGAATCTTCCTTAGATCAGTTAACTACGAATGATTCAATTTCCAGGTTACATCTGAGAAAAATTATTATCAATGGTAACAGAAAGACTAAAGATTATATCATCTTAAGGGAGATGCAGTTAAAACCCGGAGATTCTATTCCGGTAATAAAATTAATTGAAGTTCTGGAAAAAGAAAGGCAACATATTTATAATACAACACTTTTTGTAGAGGTTTTGGTTGAGCCTTTAATTATTAGCGCTTTTGAATTTGATATTAGTATCACATTAAAAGAGCGATGGTATATTTTTCCTGTACCTGAGTTGCAGTTTGTTGATGGTACATTTAATGAATGGCTGATTAAATATAAAGGCGACTTGAATAGATTAAATTATGGCGTAAAATTTACGCATCGTAATTTGTCCGGCAGAAAAGATGAACTAAGGCTTCATCTGCTAAATGGTTACACAAAAACAGTGTCATTCCATTACAAAGCACCGTATTCAAACCCATCATTAACTAATGGCTTTTCAGTGGGCGGAGGTTATTATAAAAACCGGGAAATAGTTTATAAAACCAGTTATGATAATGAAGTTGTCTTTTTTAAGCGCAACAATTTTGTAAGAAAGGCATGGGATATTAAATTAGGCTATAGCATTCGAAAAAGAATTAAAACAACTCATACTTTCCATCTCAATTACTCGCATGTAAACATTGATGATTCTATTATTTCTCCAATTTATAATAAAGCATATTTTAATAAATCCACTTCAAAAATAGGTTACGTTGATCTTTTTTATACGCTTAACTATATTGATGTAAATAATGTTTTATACCCACTTACAGGTTTCTCCGCAAGTGGTGCATTGGTCAAAAGAGGTCTTGGCTTTTCAGGAGGCATTAATATGTTTTCTATAGAAGCCGAAGCAAATAAATATTGGGACCTGGGTAAAAAATGGTATGCAAGTGCCCAACTTCAAGGCAATATTAAATTGCCCTTTAACCAACCTTTTATAAATCAACAGGCATTTGGTTATGGAAATACTTATGTGAGAGGCCTTGAGTATAAAATAATCGATGGGGTGGCGTATGCAATATCTAAATTTAATCTTAAACGAGAAATTTTCAATTTTACGATTAATACCATTTTCAAAAAGTCGAAAACACTCAATAAAATCCCTTTCATTATTTATGCAAAAACCTTCGCAGATATGGGTTATAGTTATAACAGAGGAGAGTTTATTTCCAGATTAAATAATAAATTTTTAGGAAGCACAGGGGTAGGTGTGGATATAGTTACTATTTATGATTTGCAGATTAGGATAGAATACAGCCTAAACCAATTAGGCCAAAAGAGATTATTTTTACGTAATGAGAAAGGTTTTTAGCATTATATTTAATCCCTCCTCTATAACTTTAACTTAATGCGGATAGCTATATATAGCAGGGGTTTAGAAGCCGAGCAGCAAAATGGCTTAAAGCTATTGTTAAGCGAATTAGCACTTTATAAAATTGAGCCCGTAATATTCCAGGATTTCTTCAACCAATTTTATTCTACCATAAATTGTGGCGATAAATATTCCACATTTAATTGCTCAGAAGATCTTGTTGAAGACATTGATTGCATAATTAGCCTTGGCGGGGATGGAACTTTACTGGATACCGTAACGCTTGTTAGGGACACCGGTATTCCTGTACTTGGAATAAATTATGGGAGGCTGGGTTTTTTAGCAAGTATTGGTAAGGATGAGTTGCATACTGCTGTAGAAGCTTTGGTGAAGCGGACTTACATGCTTGATAAGCGAACTCTATTGCATCTTGATGCAAACATGCCATTGTTTGATAAAGTACCATATGCTTTAAATGAAATAACCATTCATAAAAAAGATACTTCACCCATGATAAAAATTCATACCTATCTAAATGGGGAATTTTTAAATACTTATTGGGCAGATGGTTTAATTGTTGCAACACCAACTGGTTCTACAGGTTACTCTTTAAGTTGTAATGGCCCTGTTATCTTTCCTGAATCAGCAAGCTTTGTAATTACACCGGTATCCCCTCATAACCTTAATATCAGGCCTATAATTGTACCCGATAATAACATAATCTCTTTCGAAATAGAAGGAAGAACAGACGGATTTCTTTGCACATTAGACAGCAGGAGAGAAATTGTAGATAAAGATGTTCAGCTCGCAGTTAAAAAAGAAGCATTTGGCATTAATCTTATCAGGCTTAATGAAAATAATTTTTTGCAAACACTTAGAAATAAACTTTCGTGGGGTTTGGATAAAAGGAACTGATTTAAGGTGAGATATAAGATGCAATTAATTGTAACGAATGATAATTTGAGCGGTAAGAAAACAAAATTATTCATCGCTTTTCAAAATTACATTAGGCTTTTTATAATAAAATCTTATCTTTTTCGTTTATTTTGCATTCAATGAAAAACAGACTATACCTAATATTCGCCCTACTAACTATTGTAAGTATAAATAATGTAAAAGCTCAATTCTCCGATGTGCAGGAAGGGCAATTTGGATTGACCCTGGGCGCTGCTCATTATTTTGGCGATCTAAATAACAGGGCAGCAGTAAACCGCCCAAAAATTGCAGTAGGAGGTTTTTTTCGAAAACAATTTGGTAATTACATTGGAGTACGCCTTGCCGCTCACTATGCGCAATTGGGCTATAGCGATATTTATAGTAAAAATGATTTTCAAAAAAGAAGAAATTTAAGTTTCAACACTAATATCTGGGAAATTGCTTTGCAGGGCGATTTCAATTTTTTCCAGTTTATTCCTGATCAGGCGGGTCATCTTTTTACCCCTTATATAACATTGGGAGTTGGGGTTTTTGGTTTTGATCCTTACGCTTTTTATCAACGGGAAAAAGTTTTACTTCGCCCTTTAAATACAGAAGGTCAAACTTTTTATCAGGATAGAAAAGCTTATGGCACTACCGCAATTTGTTTCCCCATAGGTATAGGATTTAAATATAGCCTTAACCAAAATTTAAATTTATCTTTTGAAGTTGCCCATCGCTTCACCCGTACAGATTATTTAGATGATGTGAGCACTACATACATTGGAATAGATAAATTCGCAACTTCAACTGCAAAACCTTCACTAGCATCAATCTTGCAGGATCGTTCTTTTGAAACCGGCCCACCAATTGGTGTAGAGGGCCGCCAGCGTGGATTTAGCAAACAAAAAGATCAGTATGCCATCGCTGAAATTGGTATATCTTTTAATTTGACATCCTATAAATGCCCCCCGGTTAACCGCTGATATTTAGTAAGTATTTTGTTACCTTGCAGCAAGTCAGGCAAACGCCTGACTTAAATTTTTAAAGCTAGATGAGTTCAAAGGAAGACATTGATATCCAAAAATTGCCCCGCCATATTGCAATCATTATGGATGGCAATGGAAGATGGGCTAAGGATAAAGGAGAAGACAGGCTTTATGGACATTTTCATGGAGTAGAAAGTGTAAGAAATATTGTAGAAGGTTGTGCAGAATTAGGTGTTCAATATCTCACTTTATATGCTTTTAGCACCGAAAATTGGGACAGGCCCAAAGATGAAGTAACAGGATTGATGGAGTTACTTATTGAAACAATACGACAAGAAGTACCAACCCTAAATAAAAATAATATAAGGCTTCACATAATAGGAAATTTTGAAATGTTGCCTGCTGCTGCAAAGAAGGAACTTGATGAAGCAATAGGTGAAACAAAAAACAATACAGGGCTTAATTTGGTTATGGCATTAAGCTACAGCAGCAGATGGGAATTATCGGATGCGGTTAAAAGAATTGCAGTTGATGTAAAAAACAATTCTTTAGATCCAGCTGATATTACACAGGATACATTGCAGCAATATTTAAGTACAGCCCAATTTCCTGATCCGGAATTAATGATAAGAACAAGCGGAGAATTCAGGATAAGTAACTTTTTGTTATATCAATTGGCTTATGCAGAATTGTATTTTACAGATACTTTATGGCCCGATTTCAGAAAAGAAAATTTATACAAAGCCATCTTGGATTACCAGCAAAGAGAACGCCGTTTCGGCAAAACAACTGAACAGATAAAAAACAATACTGAACAGGTTTTGTAACGAATTTCGGTTAAACTATTTAACAAATCCTTTTAATTATTGCCAGTATCTTGCCCCCCTTATAAAATTGATTTTTGATGCCAAAACTTTACCGGATTTTTCTCTTCATTCTCACACTATTTTTTTTTAAAACCTCCGGCGCTCAAACCGTAAATGATACCATCCCTACATCGATAAATGTAGATCTTGAAAATATATTTAATTCTAAAACTCCCCAGCAATATATTATTGCTAATATAAAAGTTTCCGGCACACAATCTTTTGATGCTAATCTTATTGTATCAATTTCGGGCCTCGCTGTTGGCGACAAAGTAATGATACCCGGTACTGATGCTTTTAGCAAAGCGATAAATAATTTGTGGAAGCAGAATCTTATTTCGAACGTCGAAATTTATTTTACGAGACTTGTAGGTAATAGCCTGGATATAGAAATTAGTATTACGGAAAGGCCAAGGTTATCAAACTATAAATTTGTTGGAATTAAAAAAAGTGAAGCAGATGACCTTGTAACTAAAACGGGCCTTGTAAAAGGTAGAGTTGTCACTGAAAACATGAAGCTCTCAGCCGAAGATAATATTCGTAAATTTTTTGTAGATAAGGGTTATAGGAATATTGATATACAGATAACAGAAAGAAAAGATACCGCAGTTAAAAATGCTGTTTTATTAACTTTTATTGTAAATAAAAATAACCGGGTACGTATAAATGAAATAAATTTTGCCGGTAATGACAATATCCAGGATAATAAGCTTAAAAAGCAAATGAAGGGTACCAAGGAAATGAGCAGGCTTACACTATTTCCTTCCTCTGATACAAACCCATACGGAGGAAAAAATGATAAGCTTGGTTTTAAGGATTATTTAAAACAAAATGGTTATTTATCCGTATCTAAAACAAAAGAACTTGTTGATCCATATTTCCGTTTTAAGTTACTTAGTTCTGCAAAATTTAATGATAAAAAATATGGCGAGGATAAGATCAAGATACTTGATTATTATAATTCGCTAGGTTTTAGGGATGCGGTTATTGTTGCTGATACACAGTATTACAATAATAAAGGAGATATGAATGTCGCTATTAAAATGCAGGAAGGCAGAAAATATTATTTTGGAAAAACCACATGGAGAGGAAACACCAAATATTCTGATTCATTATTGAGTGTTTTGCTGGGTATTCAAAAAGGTGAAACGTATAACGTTGAAACATTAAATAAAAGATTAGGTAAACAGGCATCACAGGATGGAGGGGATATACAAAGTCTGTACATGGATGATGGGTATTTATTTTTTAGAATAGACCCCGTGGAAACTTCAGTTTATAATGATACGATTGATCATGAGATACGTATTGTAGAAGGGCCGCAGGCAACTATTGGCAATGTTACAATTAGTGGAAACGATAAAACAAAAGAGTATGTAATTCGCCGGGAATTAAGAACCATACCGGGAGAAAAGTTCAGTCGTGCAGATATTATTCGTACGCAAAGAGAATTATCTCAATTAGGTTTTTTTAATCCTGAAAAAATTAATCCTGGAGTTGTGCCTAATGCAGACAATGGAACGGTGGACATTAATTGGGGACTTGAAGAAAAATCTTCTGATCAGTTAGAACTCTCAGCAGGTTTTGGTGGCGGTATTGGGTTAACGGGAACGCTTGGCGTAACCTTTAATAATTTCTCAATAAATAATATTTTTAAAAAAACAGCATGGTCACCATTACCTACAGGAGATGGTCAAAAACTTAGCTTAAGAGTTCAAAGTAATGGTAAAGCGTTTCGGTCATATAACTTTTCTTTTACTGAGCCCTGGTTAGGTGGTAAGAGAAGAAATTCATTTACCGTAAGTTATTATAATACTAAATATGCAAATGCCTACGATCCTCTTACAGGGCGCTACGACCGGGGTTTTGCAGATTCATCCTTTATAAAAACAACGGGTATTGGAATTTCTTTAGGTAAGCAATTAAAGTGGCCCGATGATTATTTTTCCCTGGTATATTCTTTAAACTTTCAGAACTATAAGTTGAGGAATTATAATATTTTCCCCGGACTTACAAATGGTAACTCAACCAATGTAAGTTTTAAAGTTACGCTGGCCCGTAGTTCCGCAGGTCCTAATCCTATTTTCCCTACCAGCGGTTCCAACTTTAATGTAAGTGTACAACTAACTCCTCCTTATTCTTTATTCAGGGATATTGCTTTGTATAGTGATCCTGTTCAAAAATATAAATATGTAGAATTTCATAAAGAGCGTTTTAATGCCGAATGGTATGTGCCAATTGGGAAAGCGCATGGTGCAGAAAAAAACAAACAATTTGTTTTAAAAACGGCCGCAAAATTTGGCTTTCTTGGGCGTTATAACACTAAAATTGAAACCTCACCCTTTGAGCGTTTTCAGTTAGGGGATGCAGGCCTGAGCAATAATTTTGCTTTATTGGGTTATGATATTATTGCACACAGGGGTTATCCCGTGTATGACAATTCCGATCCAAAAATAAATCCTGATCAAAGTAGTGCTCGTGAATTTTTCCCCATTTTTAATAAGTATATACTTGAATTGAGATATCCATTCAGCACAAGTGCAAGCAGTACGATTTACGGACTTACCTTTTTTGAAGCTGCCAACGGATGGTTTAAATTCCAGGATTATAATCCATTTAAGCTTCGCCGCTCTGTTGGAGTTGGTATGAGATTCTTTTTACCAATGTTTGGTTTATTAGGGTTTGATTATGGTATTGGCTTGGATAGGTTTAGAGATGGTGGAACTATTAAAGGCGCAGCAAAATTTACATTCATGCTTGGGCAGGAACCCGAATAATTTTCACTTAACATGATAAAGAACCTGATTCTATCTTTTCTGTTTGTTGGAGCAATATTCAATTCCAGTGCTCAGCGTTATGCAGTCATCGATTCTAAATACATTTTGCAAAAACTGCCTGAGTATCGTTCTGCTCAACAAAGATTGGATCAGTTTAGTGAACAATGGCAGCAGGAGATTGATAAAAAATCAACAGACCTTGATAGGATGTTTAAAAACTTTGATGCTGAACAGGTGATGCTTAGTGATGAGTTAAAGAAAAAAAGGGAGGATGAATTATATAATAAAGAAAAGGAATTAAAAGATCTTCAGAAAAAAAGATATGGGTATGAAGGTGACATATTTAAAAAAAGGCAAGAACTTATCAAGCCTATTCAGGATAAGGTTTACAACGCAATACAAAGATTAGCAGTTGCAAAATCATATGATTTTATTCTGGATAAAAGTGAAGGTATAACCGTTATCTTTGCCGACCCAAAATTGGATAAGAGCGACGATGTGCTGAGAGAATTGGGTGTTAAATAATTGTAAAAGGGTTTTTCTCATGCAGCTTAACATAGCATTTTACACACTTTAAATAAATAATAATAACGACAATGAAAAAGTTTATTACCCTCGGATTAATTGCAATGGGAATTTTTGGCTTCGCAGTCACTTCTACAGCTCAGGTTAAAATCGGCTATATAAGTGCAGATGAAATTATTGTTTCTATGCCTGAAGCTGCAAAAGTAGATACACTTCTTAATCAGTATCAGCAATCATTATATCAAAATGCTCAAGACAAGCAAACTGCATTTAATGAAGCAGTGGCAAAATTCTATAAAGATTCGGCTACTATGAACCCAAGCTTAAAAGAAGTAAAAAGAACTGAACTTCAAAAGCAGGTTCAGGAACTTAGTGGTGCTGAACAACAAATTCAACAGTTATTCGAACAAAAAAGACAGGAGTTATCTTTACCGATACAAAGAAAATTGCAGACGGCCATACAAGCGGTAGCTAAAGAAAATGGTTATACGTATGTATTACCTAGAGAAGCTTTATTGGTTATGCCTCCAGCCGATGATCTGGCCTCTTTGGTTAGAAAAAAATTAGGTCTTAAGCAAGCTGCCACAGTGGCGCCTAAAACAACTCCGGTAAAATAAATTATTATTCATAATAACTATTTACAAGCCGTTCCGCAATATGCGGGATGGCTTTTTTATTTTTGATAAATGAGTTCTACAAAACCTATTGGTATTTTTGATTCCGGTTATGGAGGATTAACTGTACTAAAAGAACTGGTAAGCAAACTGCCGGATTATGATTTTCTATATTTAGGGGATAATGCCCGTGCACCTTATGGTACCCGTAGCTTTAATGCAGTTTATGAATACACTTTACAATGTGTAACATGGTTTTTTAAACAGGAATGCCCCCTGGTAATCCTTGCCTGTAATACTGCCTCCGCAAAGGCGTTACGAACAATTCAACAAAAAGATTTAAATACAATAGGTCAGGGTAAAAGAGTATTAGGTGTTATCAGGCCAACGGCAGAAATTATCGGTAGCTTTACTAAGACGAATCATATAGGTATTTTAGGTACAAATGGTACAGTGCAGTCCCAATCTTATCCCATAGAAATAAATAAATTTTTTCCTGCCGTAAAAGTTTTTCAACAGGCTTGCCCTTTATGGGTACCGTTTGTAGAAAGCAATGAATTTGAAAATAGCGGAGCAGATTATTTTATAAAAAGAGATATTGATAATTTGATCAATCAATCTAAGGATATCGATACAATTTTACTGGCCTGCACTCATTATCCCGTATTACTCAAAAAGATTCAGAAATTTTCTCCTGATACAATAAATATCATCTCACAAGGAGAAATAATAGCAAACAGTTTAAAAGATTACCTGCACCGGCATCCTGAGATAGAAGAGAAATGCGGTAAAAATGGTAAGGTCGAACTTTTTACAACAGACACTGAAGCAGATTTTGACCTTCATAGTGAAGCATTTTTTGGAAAAGCTTTAAAATCTAAGCATATAAAGCTGGAATAGAACAAAAATTCTTCAAATTCCAATCCCAAAAATTAAAATATATCCCTACCTTTGCTCCCCTTTCACAAAAATATCAGGAATGGTGTCCTGTTGTTGAACAATAATTCTTAATCTGTAAAGGAAAAATTTAATTAAATGCCCGGAAAAAAAAGAACATATCAGCCACATAAGAGACGTCGTAAAAGCGTACACGGTTTTCGTAAACGTATGGAAACCGCTAACGGACGTAAAGTCTTAGCCAGCAGAAGAAAAAAAGGAAGGCATAAGCTTTCAGTTTCTGATGAACATGTAGATAAAAAATAATATCTTTTAGTATAAAGCATCAATACATTTTTAGTCCTGCTAATCGCAGGACTTTTTTTTATTAGTTATTTTTCCATTAATAGAAATCGCATTTTGAACAATTAAAAGATATTTGTAGAAAGAAATTATCATAGAACAGCGATTTACATTTAAAAAGGAAGAAAAGCTTAAAAGCCGCAAGCTTATTGAAGCTTTATTTAAGCAGGGCGCTACATTTTCTAATTTCCCTTTTAGAGTATTATATATTTTATTACCAAATAATAT
>MWVW01000137.1_pt1 | contig 17805 bp, 15 predicted proteins | sample 1047191 | NCBI WGS metagenome assembly MWVW01 (sample SAMN06349985, study PRJNA376086) | soil metagenome | isolation source: MtG22-5 sample Antarctic (ecotone) | place: Antarctica
GCTCTTTCTGAGCAAGGTCTTCGCGTTTTTGTTCTTGATAAATAGTTAGTGCATCCTTTCTTTGCTTCATCATTTTTTGCAACATGGCAAGCTCTTTTTCAGCGGAGATCTCGCCGCCGGCACCTGGTTCTGTTTTGGCTTTGATGATCTCTGCCTTAATGCCCCTGAGGCCTCTCAATTGCGCTTCATTTTTTGCCTTCATGGCTTCTTTCATTTCAGCCATTATTTTTTGTTCCAGGCTCATAGTAAAAATTTTTAATCTTTAATTGTTATCCATTCTTTTTGACTTTCCAGGCAGCATTCTTCAAACGAAGATTAAAAATTGCAAACATGCTCAGGTTGCTTTATTCTCTTTGATCTGCAGTTCCTGAAATTTTTGATAGAAATCTTTTGCAAATTTTTTCATTTCATCTACCAGTTCTTTTTGACGTGTGGCCCGCTCAAATGTATCGGCCATGGTCATGAACGTCTGGTAATAGAAATCGGCCATTTCATCTACCATCATCTTTTGTGTCCACAGGTCTATTCGTAAGGCGGCCTTGTCTGCACCATCCCAAAGCGATAGCATAAACGCTTTTGCCTGCTGCATCCTGTCTGCGGTGCTTTCTGTAGCCTGCCACTGTATGCTTTGAGGCACCCTGTTTTCGTCCAGTTCCACCTCTATGGTTATTGTTGATTTTGCCATTCTTAATTTAAAACTGCGAAGTTAACTGATTAGCTATTCATCGTTTTTCCATCAGCTCCCGGCGGTGTTTTGATATTTACACAATTAATCTTTCAACAATTTGTTGAAATAATTTAATGGGCATCTCAAAAACCATGTCAGCCTGAGCACGACGAAGGCTAAACTTTTCTGAAGCACTTCTCTAACAAAGCTTCGGCAAGTTAGCCTGACAAAGTCTTTATTAAACATAGTTTTTTAGAGAAGCCCTAATATTAAATGCAGTTTCATTATTATACAAAAGTTTCGTTCTGCATTAAAATGATTATGACATTAATAGTGTCTATAACGAAGTGGAAGTGGAAAATTATTCAACAAATAGCAAATGATTATTGTAGAACATTAAAAAAATTACGGTAAGAATCGTATGGCATTACTATTGCATAGAACTGGTATCATTTAGTTTTTCCCTACAACTATTTATAAATGACCTCTTAGGTGGAAGAGGATGGTGGCTTGTAAAGGGGCTTTGATTAAAAGCCCCTTTAATTTTCGAAGTTCATTTAAAAAGCCTGCCCCTTTGTTTTAACCTGGATAAGGGTTATTTAATCTTATTAGCCCATGCATCCATCTTACGTTCAATGATCTCCAGTGGCATCACACCACCTTTTAAAAATTCATCATGAAACTGTGACAGAGTGAAACCATTCCCCAGTTGCCGTGTGTATTTGTTTCTGAGTTCCCAGATTTTTAAAGAACCGATTTTATATGATAATGCCTGTGCGGGTATGGCCATGTATCTTTCAATTTCTGCCACTGCGCCATCTTCACTGATGGCTTCATTTTCCATCATATATCTAATTGCCTCTTCCCTGGTCATTCCTTTGGTATGCATGCCTGCATCTACTACCAAACGAATAGCCCTGTGAATTTCATCCCCTAAAGCCCCCATGTATTGATAAGGATCTGTATACAGTCCTAATTCTTTACCAAGGCTTTCAGTATATAAAGCCCAGCCTTCTCCAAAAGCTCCATACCATGCGAAACGCCTGAACTTTGGAAGCATTTCATTTTCCTGTTGCAGGCTTATCTGGTAATGATGGCCGGGTATGGCTTCATGAAGAAACAATGATTCCATGCCGGAGGTGGTATTGTACTTAACTGCATCTATAATAGGCACATAAAATATCCCCGGGCGGCTGCCATCGGGTGTTCCCGGCTGGTATTCAGCACTTGCCGAGGCTGCCCTGAATGCCTCGGTCTGGCGAATTTCAAATCCTGTTTTTGGTGTGCGGCCAAACATTTTTTTAAGATTAGGGTCTATGCGCTGCTGAATGGCCCTGTAAGCACTCAAGACTTCCTCAGCATTTCTATACGGCATGAATTGCCTGTCTTTTTTCATGAAGTCAAAAAATGCATTCAGGTCACCTTTAAAGCCTGCCGCCTTTCGTACACTATCCATAGAGGAACGAATCCTTTTTACTTCTGCAAGACCGGTATTGTATATTTCATCCGCTGTTTTGCTGGTGGTGGTCCAGTAGCGTATCAGATAATTATAATGGTCTTTCCCATTGGCCCTGTCATTAATCCCTGTAGTAGTTCGTGCTTTGGGTAAATATTCATTCTGCAAAAAATCTCCCAATCTCTTATATGCCGGAAGGAGTTGGTTTTTTATTATAGCATTGAACTCATTTTTCAAAGAACTTTCATTCAATAATTCAGCCGGCATTTTTCGCAGCGGACCATAAAATACATTGTTAGCAGTATCATCATTTGCCATGTTTCTCATTTGAGAAATCATTTTGGCTACCAACACACGGGGAAGTATATAGCCTGATGCTAAACCTTTTTTGAAATTAAAAATAGCTGAATCGGCCCATGAAGAAAAGACCTTTACCCGGCTTAGCCAATTGCGGTAATCCAGGGCATTTTTGAAAGGTTGGTTGCCTTGGCCTGAACCAAGTTGGCCCATGGTAAGTGGCAGCCCCCAGAATTGTTGGAAAGGTATGTAATGGTCATTAAATTTCAACCCGTCCAATTGCATTTGCATCTCGTATTTGAAAATATCATAAGAGACAAGATCATTTTCATTCAGCATTAGCCGGTTATATTGCTGCACGCTATTCAAATATTTGGTATAAAACCGTCTCAATGAATCTCTGAATGTATCTGTAATGTCTAAGGATAAGCGGTCATTATAGCGGTTATCTCCTATTTGTGTTGCTTCCAGCGGATAGAGTTGCATCCTTTCTTCCCAATAAGCATCGAATAATGAAGAAATATCATTATCACTTTTTATGCTACCCTGTTGTACACTTTGAACCGATGTATCAGTATTGGTACATGAAATAATTGTAAATACATACAGAACTAAGATGACATATCGCATTTTTGAATGTTTGATTAAAAATATTCATTCCATACATCAAAAAAGATGATTTTTACTTAAGGGGCATTGAACCAGGTTAATAATTGATCTAAATAGTAGAATTGAACAGGCTTTATTACATTTGTCATTCGTAACTTATCTAATGGAATACAATACCACCAGAAATTATTTAGTAATCCGTGAGTATGGCCGCCATATACAAAAAATGGTGGATCACTTACTGAGCATAGAAGATAGGGAGCGGAGGCAGCGCCAGGCACATGCTGTTATAGAACTGATGGGTTTTTTAAATCCTCATTTGAAGAACGTTGAAGATTTTCGTCATAAGCTATGGGACCATCTTTTCCTTATATCAGATTTTAAGCTGGATGTTGATTCACCTTATCCTATTCCCACTCCGGAGAAGTTAAGGGCCAGGCCCGCTCCTTTGCCTTATCCCAAGCGTTATCCGAAGTATTCACATCTTGGAAAAAACCTGGAGATTGTCATCAATAAAGCGTTGAAAGAGGAAGATTCTTCAAAGCGCCAGGGCTTTGCCAATGCCATAGCTTATTATATGAAGCTGGCCTATAACAACTGGCATAAAGACCAGGTACATGACGATGCCATACAGCAGGAACTGACAAATATTACAGAAGGCCAGTTGGAGTTTACCAATACTCCTTATGTAAAAGCCTACCGGCCCTCGCAGGACCGTGATAGAGACCGTGGCGGTTATGGTCGTCAGCAAAGGGGTAAGTTTCAGCAGCGTCCCGGGGGCAATGGTGGCGGACGTAATGATAAGCGGAGTGGTGGACCTAAATTCGGAAAAAAAAGATTTTAATTGACAAAACGAAATAAGTGGATAAGTTGGCTGAGCAATCGGTCAACTTATTTTTTTACACCATCATTTTCCATAGTTTGATAAGATAGTTTTATTCAATAATTTATATGAGTTCATTTGAAGTTATTGGTGGTAAAAAACTAAGGGGAGAAATAAATCCTCAGGGGGCAAAAAATGAAGCACTTCAAATCATAAGTGCAGTATTGCTTACTGAAGAAAAAATTACCGTCAACAATATTCCGGACATTATTGATGTAAACTATCTCATCGATCTTTTGCAGGAAATGAATGTTAAGATTGAGCGGCCCGACCGGCATACTTGCATCTTTCAGGCGGATGATGTGAACCTGAATTATTTACGTACCCCCGGGTTTCGGGCAAGAAGCGGTAAGCTCAGAGGCGCTGTAATGTTTGCAGGCCCAATGCTTGGGCGTTTTAAAAAAGCATTCATTCCTAAGCCAGGTGGTGATAAGATCGGCCGGCGCAGGCTGGATACCCATATTTTAAGCTTCGAAAAGCTTGGAGTGGAATTCGTATATCATGAAGATGATGGTTTTTTTCATCTCACCACTGATGGACTAAAAGGGGCTTATCTATTATTGGATGAGCCTTCGGTTACCGGTACTGCCAACCTGATTATGGCTGCAGTGATGGCGGAAGGAATAACTACTCTTTACAATGCTGCATGCGAGCCTTATGTGCAACAATTATGTAAGATGCTTAACCACATGGGTGCAAACATTTCAGGTATCGGCAGCAACCTGCTCATTATAAAAGGGGTAGAGAAATTATCTGGAACACAGCATCGCATACTGCCGGATATGATAGAGATCGGTTCTTTCATTGGTATGGCAGCTATGACACAGAGCGATCTTACCATTAAAAATGTAAGTCATGAAAACCTGGGCCAGATACCAGAAAAATTTGCCCTGTTAGGGATAAAGATGAATTTGGATGGCGATGATATTCATGTACCTGAACAGGATGTTTATGAAATACAGACTTTTCTTGATGGCGGTGCAATGACCATATATGACCATCCATGGCCCGGGCTCACCCCCGATCTGTTAAGTATCATTCTGGTGGTGGCCATCCAGGCCAAAGGTTCTTTGCTTGTGCATCAGAAAATGTTTGAAAGCAGGTTATTCTTTGTAGATAAACTAATAGAAATGGGAGCCAGGATCATTCTTTGCGATCCACATCGTGCAGCCATTATCGGGCTTGAAAGAAAATATAAATTGCGGGGTATCAATATGACTTCGCCAGACATAAGAGCGGGGGTGGCATTATTGATTGCGGCTTTAAGTGCGGAAGGAAAGAGTATTATACAAAACATTGACCAGATAGACAGGGGCTATCAATATATAGATGAGCGCTTACGCTTACTAGGTGCAGATATTCAAAGAGTCTAAGAATGATTTTTTTAAGAGCATCAATGCATTAAATTCTCTTAGTGTACTATTGATACTTTTGTTTTCTACTGATTGTTTCCGCCTTTTATTTTATCAGGCTCTATTGCTTTTTTTTTGATCATTAAAAGCTAGCTGAGTTCAACAGATAAGTGCAATTTTTAAACAAAAGGTAAAAAAGCTTTTAAGGGCTTTTTACCTTTTGACGGAGTAGTGCAATCTTTGGATTGTCTATGTCAAAAAATTACACTCAGCTCAGTTTAGAGCAAAGGTATCAGATTGAAGCTTTATTAAAAGCAGGAATAAAAAAGCAAAAGTTTATAGCATTGCAAACAGGTGTTCATCCTTCCACCATTTGCAGGGAGTTAAGTCGCAATATAGCTAAAAGGGGCAGAACAGCAGGTGACTATAAAGCAGCCAATGCACAGCGAAAGACCGATAGCCGCCACCGCTCAAAGCCTAAACACATTGTATTTACACAACAGATGAAGCAGGTAGTGGTAAAGCAGTTGCAGGGCGAAAAGTGGAGTCCTGAAATTATTAGTGTGGAAGGAAACCGCAGCGGCCAATGCCCTTTAAGTCATGAGCGGATCTATCAATGGATATGGGAGTGTAAACACACCAATAAAAGAATCAATCAATCCTATAAGAAGTTGTATGAGTGTTTAAAGCATGGCAAAAGAAGGCGAAAACGGGGAAACAGAAAGGATAGCAGGGGAAGTATTTGCAACCGGGTATCTATTGAAAAAAGACCTGTTATTGTTCAAAAGCGGAAGCGATTAGGGGATATTGAAATAGACTTAATGATGGGTAAAAATCACCGGGAAGCATTACTGGTAATGACAGACAGAGCCAGTTTGCATACCAGGATCAGGAAGTTAAAAAACAAGAGCAGCAAGGAAGTTAAAAAGGCCATTATTGATCAGTTAGGCAACAGTACATATCGATTACACACCCTGACATTTGATAATGATAAAGCCTTTACTGAACATGAGTCCATTGGCAATAAACTTAATGCAGCCACTTATTTTACCAGGCCTTATACCAGCCAGGATAAAGGAACAGTAGAAAACCGAATAGGTGTGATCAGAAGATTTTACCCTAAGAAAACAGACCTTAGCTTTGTAACAAATCGGGAAGTAAAGAAAATAGAAAATAAATTGAACAACAGACCGGTAAGGAAATTTAATTATTTAACCCCTAATCAAGTGCTACATCAAAAAATTGCACTTATTACTTGAACTTACATTTCAATTCATTAAGCACCTTATACATTTTATTCACTATTGCCGATGAAGATCCGTTATAGTTATTTACCAGAAAAGAAAAAATGTATTTCCTGCCTTCCCTGGAGGTGTGGTAACCACAAAATCCTTTGAGGCCATGATAGTACCGCTTTTCATTTTCATATCATTGAATTCAGGAAGGGATAAATAAAAGCTGCTGAACCATGATTGCCTGCCTGCATATTCCAATACCATCACCTGTGCATGAGTTGTCACCCTGTTCAATGGTGAAAGCCCCGAACCATCTAAAAAATTTAATTCTGTGCCTGCTATACCTTTCTCTTTCCAGAAATTTTGTATCACTTGAACACCGGCTGCTGTAGAACCGATTTTATTCGTTTGAAAAGCAATCGTTTTTACCAATGCTTCACCATAAATGTTAATGCTTCTCCTGTTGAACCAATAAATAATGCTATCTAATGGAGGTGAGATTTCAGTATGTAATAAGGTAAAGCTTTCTGCATCTTTGCGCTTGTTTCCTGTTAATGCTCCGTTTTCTTTACTATTTTTTTTGATGCCTGACTTAGCCAGGGTATCTTCCAGAGTGGCTATGAACTGATCTGGAGGAGAAGGCATGGCCCCTGAGATAATAAAATTTTTTTCATCCACAGGAATTGTTCCCCGAACAATTAATGCGGGAGCGCCAGTTACAAAATAAATATTGGCATTATCGCCTGTACGCTTAGCTGCAGCAGTAGCGCCGGACGAAAAAGAATAATTGTATAACAAGGGTTTGGTATTTAAAACTTCAACGGCATCCCCTATATTTTTCCCTGACTTTAATACAAGGTCGTATTGATTTTCTCTCCAGTTCAATCCTGTAGCATTTGCACCATAATAATTCCCTATGTCCTGCCATACCCAGCCATCGTGTATGGTTTCACCACTCCACAAATCGTCATTTATAATTATCCCGTTATAACTTTTTATGCCTTTATACCTTATGGAATTCATTATACGCTTCATTGTAGTGGCTTCCATTGTTTCATTCCAACGCCAGCTACCAAATGTAGGATCGCCTGAAGGCTTTATATATAATGCACCACTTACATTTCCTTTATGTGAATTGCCGGTATATCCAAACTCTGTTTTATACCGGAAGTTTTTTCCCAGTAATTCATAAGCACTGACACTCGTGATTACTTTCAACGTCGAAGCAGTTGCCAGCCCTACCCTGCTATTTTTATCAAATACAACAGCCCCGGTAGTGGCATCGATTACAAATAAAGAGGCAATAGCATTGACCAACTGAGCATCTTTTTCAAACTGAGTGAAAGCTGCTGTAATTTTTTGAGAGGTGGTTTGCGACCATAAATAAGGGTTTGGGATCATACAAAACAAAAGAAGAATAGTTTTTACCATCGTTTGTAACATTGCACTAAAATTAAGAAATAGAGATATGAGTGATGTGAACGCTACAATAATAACTATTGGAGATGAATTATTGATAGGACAAACGATAGATACCAATAGTGCTTACATTGCACAGGAACTAAATAAGATCGGAATTTGGGTGAAAAGGCGCATTGCAATTGGCGACCTTGAAGATGAAATTATAGCTGCTTTGGAAGAACAAACAAATAGCAGTAAACTAATTATCCTTACCGGGGGGCTTGGACCTACGCGGGACGATGTTACTAAAGCTGCCCTATGCAAATATTTTAAATCGGAGCTGGTAGTGGATAAAACTGCATTGCAAAATGTGAAAAACATTTTTGCCAGGCTCCAAAGGCCTCTGATTGACCGGAATTTAAAACAAGCAGAGGTGCCCAATAATTGTTTTGTAATTCAAAATGAAAGAGGCACAGCTCCTGGGATGTGGTTTGAAAATGGAGGTGTCGTTTATATTTCATTGCCGGGTGTCCCAAATGAAATGCGCGGCATCATTGAGAATACTGTCATACCGAAGTTGAAAGAACATTTTACACTTCCCCAAATAATCCATAAAACAGCAGTGACTATCGGGCAAGGCGAATCAGCCATTGCAGAAATAATAGCTGACTGGGAAGCTGCATTGCCCTCACATATCAAACTTGCCTATCTTCCTCACTACAGGATGGTAAAGCTGCGTTTGACAGCCCGAGGAAAGGATAAGGATATTTGGCTTCCATTGTTTCATTCCAACGCCAGCTACCAAATGTAGGATCGCCTGAAGGCTTTATATATAATGCACCACTTACATTTCCTTTATGTGAATTGCCGGTATATCCAAACTCTGTTTTATACCGGAAGTTTTTTCCCAGTAATTCATAAGCACTGACACTCGTGATTACTTTCAACGTCGAAGCAGTTGCCAGCCCTACCCTGCTATTTTTATCAAATACAACAGCCCCGGTAGTGGCATCGATTACAAATAAAGAGGCAATAGCATTGACCAACTGAGCATCTTTTTCAAACTGAGTGAAAGCTGCTGTAATTTTTTGAGAGGTGGTTTGCGACCATAAATAAGGGTTTGGGATCATACAAAACAAAAGAAGAATAGTTTTTACCATCGTTTGTAACATTGCACTAAAATTAAGAAATAGAGATATGAGTGATGTGAACGCTACAATAATAACTATTGGAGATGAATTATTGATAGGACAAACGATAGATACCAATAGTGCTTACATTGCACAGGAACTAAATAAGATCGGAATTTGGGTGAAAAGGCGCATTGCAATTGGCGACCTTGAAGATGAAATTATAGCTGCTTTGGAAGAACAAACAAATAGCAGTAAACTAATTATCCTTACCGGGGGGCTTGGACCTACGCGGGACGATGTTACTAAAGCTGCCCTATGCAAATATTTTAAATCGGAGCTGGTAGTGGATAAAACTGCATTGCAAAATGTGAAAAACATTTTTGCCAGGCTCCAAAGGCCTCTGATTGACCGGAATTTAAAACAAGCAGAGGTGCCCAATAATTGTTTTGTAATTCAAAATGAAAGAGGCACAGCTCCTGGGATGTGGTTTGAAAATGGAGGTGTCGTTTATATTTCATTGCCGGGTGTCCCAAATGAAATGCGCGGCATCATTGAGAATACTGTCATACCGAAGTTGAAAGAACATTTTACACTTCCCCAAATAATCCATAAAACAGCAGTGACTATCGGGCAAGGCGAATCAGCCATTGCAGAAATAATAGCTGACTGGGAAGCTGCATTGCCCTCACATATCAAACTTGCCTATCTTCCTCACTACAGGATGGTAAAGCTGCGTTTGACAGCCCGAGGAAAGGATAAGGATATTTTGAAAAAAGAAGTGGAGCGATATTTCAATGAACTGCAAGCCCTGGTGAAAGCATGGCTTGTAGCTGACGAAGACATTTCCATTGTAGAAGTGCTCGGCCGAATGCTGGATGAAAAGAAAAAATTCATAGCTACTGCAGAGAGCTGTACAGGGGGATATATTGCTCATTTACTTACTTCACGTTCGGGTTCTTCCGGTTCTTTTAAAGGAAGCGTGGTGAGTTATGCTTACGAAACCAAAGAAAACGTGTTGGGAGTAAAACATGAAACCCTGGCTAAATGGGGGGCAGTAAGTGAAGAAACCATAACTGAGATGGTGCGGGGTGTGGTAAAACTATTAAATGTAGATTATGCTGTAGCTACTTCAGGTATTATGGGTCCTGAGGGAGGTACTAAAGAAAAACCTGTGGGAACAGTATGGATAGCTGTTGCAAGCAGAAATAAGGTCAAAGCACAGAAACATTTTGCTCACATGGACAGGCAGCGAAATATTGAGATGACCGGTTTATTGGCACTTGACATGTTGCGCAGATTTATTTTGTCGGAAGAGGGTATAAATGAATAAGTATGCTTTGCTTATTTTTGACCCGGATGAGTTGCTGCATATTTCTCAAAAAAAAGTGCTAATGTAAAATTGAAAGTGAGATTAATAATATAAGGTAAATTTTATCAGTCTTAAGCAAGCAATAACATTAAACAATAAACTATAACTGATTATGCCTACTGTGGACCTGGTAATGCCTAAGATGGGCGAAAGCATAATGGAAGCCACTATTTTAAAATGGCATAAACATCCGGGTGATGCTATAAAAATGGATGAAACCTTGCTCGATATAGCGACTGACAAAGTAGATACTGAAATCCCTTCCACAGCGGAAGGTGTGGTGGAAGAAGTTTTATACCAGGTAAATGATGTAGTGCCAGTGGGTTCAGTGATTGCACGTATCAAAACCAATGCGGATGATAACAGGGAGCCTGCAGTAAGAAGTGAGCAACCGGAACTAAGCAGCAGGCAGGCATATAACATGCAGACTGAAAACAATCAGTCCGGAGAAAATGAAAATCAAAAACAACCAAATACTAATAACACCAACCGTTTTTATTCACCACTTGTATTGAACATAGCCGCCCAGGAAGGTGTAAGTATGAGTGAACTTGAAAAAATACCTGGCACAGGCAATGAAGGCCGGGTTACAAAAAAAGATATTTTACAGTTCGTAAGTGATAAACGAGGCGGCAAAAGCCAGCAAAGGCAGGAACAACAAGTGCAAAGTTCACAATACACAGTTTATAACCAGCCCCAGCAGCATGAATCAATGCGGCCTACAGAGAGAGAAGAATCATATATACCATCAGTTGTCAACCGCCAGGGTACTTATCAGGGTAATGTAGAAATCATTGAAATGGATCGCATGCGAAAGCTTATTGCTGACCATATGGTACGAAGCAAGCATACAAGCCCGCATGTTACTTCATTCACAGAAGCCGATGTGACTAACCTGGTCTTATGGCGGGAAAGAGTGAAAAAAGATTTTGAAAAAAGAGAAGGCACCAAAATCACCTTTACGCCGCTTTTTATTGAAGCTATTGTACGATGTATCAAAAAATTTCCTTTGATCAATTCGTCTCTTGACGGCACCAACATTATTGTAAAAAAAGACATCAATATAGGTATGGCTACAGCTTTGCCTTCGGGTAATCTGATAGTGCCTGTTATAAAAAATGCGGATGGCTATAATTTAGTAGGCTTAGCCAAACAGGTAAATAACCTCGCAGATGCAGCCCGGAATAATAAATTAAAGCCAGAAGACATTTCCGACGGAACCTTCACAATGACCAATGTGGGTACATTTGGCAGCCTGATGGGAACTCCAATTATCAACCAGCCACAGGTAGCTATTCTCGCAGTGGGTGCTATCAAAAAACGTCCTGTTGTAGTAGAAACATCGCAGGGCGACAGCATTGCCATCAGGCATATGATGTATTTGTCAATGAGCTATGACCATAGGATAGTGGATGGAAGCCTGGGAGCCACTTTCTTAACCGCGGTAGCAAATGAACTGGAAAATTTTAATGCAGCAAGAGAGTTTTAAAATTCAATTATTTAAAATTTTTGGTGGTATAATTATTTGCCAAAACGACTTTGTTCAAGGTAAAATTTATTTCCTTTTCTTGTCACAATAAAGAGGTCGCCATACCGTGTATCAGCAAGGTCGGTCAACCTGGCCTCCCCGATCAAGCCATTCAATATATCATCTACAGTATTGGAATGACCCACCACAAGAACATTTTTCTTTAAATTTTTAAGTTTGTCAATAAAACCAGAATCACGTGAATCATAATCTGTGATAGCTATTCCTGTGGCTTCGCTCAATGGCCTTGCCGTAGATTTTGTACGTTTAAAGTTTGTTGAAAAAATAGTTGTGATCTTTTTATCAGAAAGGATTGACTTCAGGGATTCTGCCCTCGCCCTTCCATCTATTGTCAGCTCCACATCACTCGTCATATTTTGTGCCTGCGCCTCCTTTTCTGCATGCCGAACGATATAGTAAGTATTGGAGCAGGAAGCCAACATAAAAAGCAGCGTGATAAAAAATAATTTGTACATAATTTCATAATTAACAAACTAAAGTTAAACAGGTATAGCATTTAAGCATTCTATTCCTTAAATTAGAATGATAAATTTCTTTCTATGAAACAATTATCCGACACCTGGTTTGCCGAAGGCTATATAGATTTCGAGTTGAAAAAATATACTTTACTTGCCTACCTGCAGGAGATCAGTAAATTTTTTAATGAAAGTAAACTCTACCCTCAGCTATCTGATCTTATTTTTCATTACAATAATATTGTAGCATTCAGGGAAAATAAAAAACACCTTCAGGATCATTTTCCAAAAAAACTTACGGGTGTACAGATTGAAAAACTTCAGACACTCTATGAACAAATGATTGATGACGATGACCTCATGCAAGAACTGGAGGAGATCATCAATTATTCTGCCGGTGAAATGAAGACTACCATCAGCAACGGAGCAGAAATATATGAGTTTGTTGAAAATAAATTAACCATTACTCCTGTGGGCCTGGTACCGCTTGATATACAGGAAGGCTATTTCTTTCTTAGTTCGGGAAACACCAAATCAACCCATGTTTATCATTACCGCCTTTCTTTTTTTGAAAAGCATGATGAAAAATACCGCAGCATACGAACAGTATACATTGATATGATGCAACGCAGCATGATCAATACTTATGAAAACATTAAGTATGACCTAATCAAGAAGAGAAACGGATTGCCTAATCCGGCAGTGTACAGCATTGAAACTGAATTGACATTCCCTGTTGAAGAAACATTATTGCCTGTGGCAAAGCGCAGCCTGGTAAAATTTATAGCCATGGCAGCATAGATTATTTCCTCAAACTAAAATGGTGGAATACCTATTTTTACAGGAACAAGAGTGTCTATTCAAACACTTTTTGATTATATAGAAGGCGCCGATGACTAGATGAGTTTTTGGATGATTTCCCCAGTGTTTCAAAAGAAGCTGCCATACAGGTAATAGAAATGGCTAACCGTAGGGAAACATTACAAAAGCTTATGGATAAAATAATAAATAAAATTAATGAAGGAGACATGCAGAAAATCAATGAAATTACCTAATCAGCTTTTTTATAATAAATGTCAAGGTTAATACTTCCAAGCCTTTCACAGCTAAGGAGGTTGCCAATCATAAATAATTCTAATTCTTGTCCATCCTTGTAGCAATATAAGAAAAGACAGCATCGTACTGGTCAGCTGAAACCCAATGAAATGAAGCATCTTTTTTAAACCAGGTCAATTGTCGTTTTGCATACTGTCGTGTATTTTTTTTTATTTCTTCTATAGCCTGGTTTAAATCTATTTCCTTTTCTAAATATGCAAACAATTCCTTGTAACCTACAGTCTTTAATGGATTGAGATGCTTAAATTGCAGCAACGATTTTACTTCATCAACCAACCCCTGATCCATCATTTTATCGACTCTTGCATTAATTTGCCGGTATAATTTTTCCCTTGGAGTTTCAAGTGCAATTTTTATTATCCTGAAATCTCGTAAATTCCTTTGACCTGTTCTGAATGACAAAATGGAATGCCCTGTTGCTTCATGCATAGAATGAGTAGCAATAAAATGGTGAGGAGTTTGGGAAAGTTCTTCGGTGGAAGGGCGTGCTACACCAATTTTCAGTTCGCGGTAGCACTGGCGGCTGTCTGCAGATATTATTTCCGTATTATAGTATTTAGCCAGCCCGATAGCTACTCTGGTTTTACCTGTGGCGGTAGGACCGCCAATTACAACAATAGTTTTTTTATTATTCACTGCTCAACAGAATAAAAAAAACCCTGTTAAGTACAGGGTGATGAAAAATTTTTATTAACATATTAAAAATCCTCTTTACCTTCTTCAGCGGCTGTTTCATCTGATGAAATAGTATCATCATTTTCACCTTCGCCTTCTTCTCCAAAACCTTCCGCATTTTTTGTCAGGTCATATTTTTCTTCCACATCAGCAAAACGTTCTCCCAACAGACTTCTTGTTCCATATTGACTGGGAGCAATGCCTTCTGTACGTACTGTAGATGGGTAAGATAATTTTGGATTTTCTTCTTTTGATACATTAATTAATTCAACCATAAATGACCAATTTTTGGCAAAATCATAATGGTAAATAAATTTTTGACTCGGGTTGCGGATCTCAGAACCTATGGGTGTGTCCTTCATCAATAATGGAGCAGCTTTATAGGGCCGATCGTATACTTCAAGAGATATTTCCCTGCCCCTTTGCCAGTTGTCGTTGCTGCGGTAAAAGGTGGCACCATGTTTATTATCGAACTCAAAAGCTTTCAATATTGCCTCATGCAGTTCAAAAAATGTTTGTGAATGTTTTAAAGCTACATCACGGTACACACTATCATCCTCTTCAAAATATATCCTGAATTTTAATATTGCCATGTCTTTATCCAACAAGAATAAAACCAAAAATAATGAAATAGGATTTACTTTACCGGCTGTAGTTTATATTCAGATGCTTTATGAAGCATATATTGATAAGCAGCTTCATAGGTATTGGGTATTTCACCATCAAGTATGGCATTTCTTATGGCTTCTTTAATATCTCCTACCTGCCTCGAAGGCGGGATGCCAAATGTATCCATGATCAGTTCTCCGCTGATAGGTGGCTGCCAGTTGCGCATGCGGTCAGATTCTTCTACTTCCAGGCATCTCTGTTTTACCATTTCAAAGTTTTCCAGATATCGTTTCACCTTAAACCTGTTCTTTGAAGTAATATCACTTTCACACAGAATCATAAGGGCTTCAATATCATTACCTGCATCAACCAATAATCGACGAATGGCTGAGTCTGTTATATCTTCTTTTGAAAGACTTATAGGACGCAAATGCAATTCCACCAATTTTTTTACAAACTTCATATTGTCCCCAAGGGGCAACTTCAATTCATTGAATATTTTAGGAATCATACGGGCTCCCACCACTTCATGCCCATGGAATGTCCACCCATGGCCTTCTTCAAACGCTTTCGTAGCAGGCTTACCTATATCATGTAATATGGCGGCCCAGCGCAACCAAAGATCATCAGAGCGGTCGGCTACATTATCCAATACCTGTAGTGTGTGGTAAAAATTATCTTTATGACCCCTGCCCTCAATAAATTCTGCCCCAGCCAGGTCAGCCATACGGGGAAAAATTAATTGCAATAATTCTGTATCATATAGCAGTTTAAAACCTATTGATGGTTTGGAGCTCAGAATGATCTTATTTAGTTCGTCTGTGATGCGCTCCTGCGATACAATTTTTATCCGCTCTTTGTTTTCCTTGATTGCACCTAATGTTTTTGGATCAATTCTAAACTTCATTTGTGTAGCAAAACGAATTGCTCTCATCATTCGTAATGGATCGTCACTAAAAGTTTGTAATGGATCAAGAGGCGTTTTAATCAATTGTTGTTTCAGGTCATCAACTCCATCAAAGGGATCTATAAGTTGGCCGAAATCTTTTTCATTCAGGCTGATAGCTAATGCGTTTATGGTGAAATCACGCCTGTTTTGGTCATCTATAACAGATCCTGGCTGTACCTGTGGATTGCGTGAATGCTGATTATAACTTTCCTTTCTTGCACTTACAAATTCAAGATCAAGACCTTCAGGGATTTTGAAATGAGCGGTGCCATAAGTCTTAAAATAAGAAACTTTAGGCGATGGATTGAATGATTCAGCGACAGCTTTTGCCAAAACCAACCCATCGCCAAGGCACACAATATCTGCATCTTTACTAAGCCTGTTCAATAACTTATCACGTACAAAACCCCCGATTAAATAACACGGAATGTTAGTTGTTTTTGCTGCGGCAGCGATCTTATTCAAAATCTTTTTTTCAACTTCCGTACAATTGATCTCCATCAGAGCAAAGATAAGTGTGCCATCACTTTTCAGGTACGAAGAATGGTAGGAAAACCATTGTTATTCCACCGGATGACCTGAGATGGGATTGTAAAATTATCTTCCTGCCGCCAGTTTACTATGTAATCCACCCCTTCTTTTATTTCATCTTCAATATCAATAAAATTGGCGCAGGCGGGTAAACCACTGGTATTTGCTGAAGTAGAAATAACCGGCTTCCGAAAACGTTTTATCAAATGCCTGCAAAACTCGTCTTTAACTACTCGTATAGCTATAGTGCCATCTGGTGCCACGATGTTATCGGGCAGCCCTATAGCATTTTCAAATACAATTGTAGTAGGGCGTGTTTGTTGTGCAATAAAATCAAAAACCCGTGGATCAGGTGCAGCCACATAATGTAATATCGAACGGTCTTCAGCTACTAATACTATCATACTCTTACCCTGCTGACGTTGTTTCAGATCATAAATTTTTTTCACCGCCTGTTCATTCATGGCGTCACAACCGATACCCCATATTGTATCGGTGGGGTATAAAATTATGCCCCCTGAATGAAGCACATCCAGGCAATTGATAATATCCTTTTCAAATGGGGGTATCATTTAACCATATTTTTATAAACTCTCATTACAGAAGCAGTGCATTTATCCAACGTGAATTTTTGAGCATGGATCAGGCCTTTGCTTACCATTTTTTCCCTCAAAGATTGATCAGTCATCACATTTTCCATGGCCAAGGCTATTTCTTCAATGTTCTGTGGATTCACGTAAAATGCTGCATCACCACCTGTTTCAGGCAGGCAGGATGTATCGGAAGTGATTACAGGAATTCTGCTCCATAATGCTTCCAGCACAGGAAGTCCAAAACCCTCATACAAAGAAGGGTAGATCATGGCAGCAGCACCTGCATATACCAAAGCCATATCTTTTTTGTTAGCTTTCACAAAGGAATCTTTTTCTGAAAGAAAGATCACATCTTTTTGAAGATTATGATCTTGTATGAAATTTTTTACCTTGCTTTTGTAACTTTTTCCATTCCCTATCACAACCAGGGGTATGTGAATTTTATTTTTTATAATAGCTAATGATTGGCAAATGGCAAGGAGATTTTTCCTTTCAATAACAGAACCTACATATAAAAAATATGGAGCCGGCAGGTTGTACTTTTTCTTTACTTTTTCTACTTCATCTTTGCTCCAGTCATTTGCAAAGACAGGGTCACAGCTCTGATAACAAATATCTATTTTACTTTCCCTGATTTTATACAATTCAACCAGATCTTTCTTAGTTTGTTCACTGATAGCAATGATTCTACCGGCGTGAGCACAGGCATATCTGAATTTTTTCCTATAGGTTATAATATCAATTTTATTGTATTGCGCAGGATACCTTTCAAAAATAAGATCATGAATAGTAACAACAGAGGCGATTGGGGAACGATCAATACCAAAAGGAAGTTCATTGCTGAGCCCATGATATAATTGAATCCCAATTCTTTTAAAATCTTTTTTCATCCAGGTGCTACGCCACAAAGAGGAAAAAGTTTTTGA
>MWVW01000138.1_pt1 | contig 17782 bp, 4 predicted proteins | sample 1047191 | NCBI WGS metagenome assembly MWVW01 (sample SAMN06349985, study PRJNA376086) | soil metagenome | isolation source: MtG22-5 sample Antarctic (ecotone) | place: Antarctica
TTCTTCAATAAGTTCTGTATTCACTTCTGAGAAATTATTGACGAAGTTGAGTGGGTTTTGAATTTCATGTGCAATGCCGGCAGTGAGCTCACCAAGTGAAGCCATTTTTTCTGACTGGATAAGCTGGATCTGGGTCTGTTTTAAATCAACCAATGTTTTTTCAATTTGCTCTTTAGCAAATTCGAGTTTATTGAAGTCTTCATACCGTGCATAAGCAGTAGAGAAGGCATCTGCAAGGGTTTTCACCAGAATAATTTCGTCGTCGCCCAACGGTGCTTCACTTCCTACATAAAACATACCTTGTAAAAAAGGAAGGAAATGTAAATAGAAATTGGGGGGACGATTTTCTGTAAGATATTTTTCCGAAGAAGTGATGGCACCTTGTTCTATCAGATTTTTTGTCCACTGATTAAATGCTGCCTGATCCCCAAATTCTTTATAAATTTCTTTTTTATACCAATGCTCTAAAATCTGTTTTATTGTGCCTTGTGTAGTGAAAGGTAAATGAAAAGCAGCAATGGCTTTTCCATCCGGAGTGGAGAGAAAGGTATTAATCTGCTCCAATGCTTCATCCATAATAAATACACCACAGCGCATAAATTGTACACCCAGTGTAGTTAATTCATTCCAGATTAAAGGCGTGATCTTTTCTAAATCAGCAGTTGAACGCATACTGGCAATCTCTCCCCGCACCCGGTCAACCGATGCCTGCTTAATAGCCTCTTTTGCCTGTGCTTCAGCTTTCCTTAAATCTATAAAACGGGTATACGCCAGATTAAAAACTTTGGCAGATCGCTTAAGTAAATATTTGGAACTATCTGATGCTTCGCTATTGGTGATTAATAACAATACTCCCCCGGAAAATTTTGAATAATTGTAGTAAAGTACATCCGGCACCAAAAGATTTCCTGTATTATCATATTCCACCACTTCAGGAACAACAGTTTCCAGGTACTTATACCATTCAGTCAACATCTCCCGATCTGCTACTATAGTGTAATCGGTTTCATCTGAATGATATTTTTGCTTATCCAACCTTGCTCTGGCAGTATTGCTCCAATTCAAAATGGCTTTACCATCTGCGATTTTGCCATCCGGATCTTCAGGATTTCGATATGAATACCATGCTTCGAAATCATCAGTTTCTTTATTATAAATATGAATAAGGATTGATTCTAATTTCTTTTCACCAAGCAAAGCCATCTGCACACGCAATACCTGAGTTACCGATAAAAGTCCTTCAGATGAATGCATCGCCAAAGTACTTGATCTCACTCTTTCCAGGGCTGCTTCTATCTGCGCTTCTCTTGCCTGTGCTTCCGCTTTTTTTAAATCAAGGAAGCGTGTATAGGTCATCTCAAAAACCTTGGCGAAACGAATTATTGTTTGTTCATCCTCCGGAGAAAAAAATTCTGTAGCCAGTATAAATAAGTAACCATTTGAAAAATTTGCACAATAAAAAATTATCCGGTCAGGAATCTTGGAAAATATATCTTCAACTACAAATGGAGGAACATGTTTTGATAAAAAACGGTGGTGTTCTTTATTTTCTTCACCTTTTATTTCGCAGATATGCAGGGGTTTCTTTTCCTTCCAGGCTCTATACCTTTCGTCCATTACCCAATCCCCGGTTAAAGGAAAATCGATAAAATCCGGAAGCAGGGTCCCGTCGGGGAATACAGCCCAGGCAGTTTGAATATTTTTTGTTTCATCTATAAACAAGTAGCCACAGGTGAATGTATTAATACCCAATTTTCCAAACTCATGATAAAGCAATTTTGCAGCTTCTGCAAGCTCATCACTTTTTTGCATAGCCATAGCTCTTGCCCGCACTCTTTCCAATCCTAATTCTATTTGTGCCTCTCTTGTTTGTGCTTCAGCTTGTTTTAAATCATTAAACCGGGTATAGGTTAACTCAAAAACTCTTGCAAAGCGGAGGAGTATATCAAATTGTTCATCCGGCAAAGATTCAAAACTGGAAACGGTAAGGCTGCCAAAATTGTTAAAAGATGCATTGAGGAATATTTTTTCAAACGATTTCATTCCCTTGATAACATTTGCGGGAAGCAAAGACATATCAGTTTCTGAAAACATAAAATCGTCCCATTCTTTTTTAGTTTTTCCTTCCAGCAAGTACCGCCACTTCAGGGTGCGGTTTTGCCATGCATCTATATAGGCAAGGTAAGGTGGGTGCTCGTGATATTTTACAAATACACTTATCGGCAAAGTCTCCGATTCAGGTGCGGCTATCCACCATGTAGAGCCATTTGTAACTAAATCGTATAACATAATAATACACCGATCCAATAATATGTCAAGCTTAGTTAGTTCCTTAAAAACCGTATCAACTAATTCAGATAACTCATTTGATGATTGCATCGCCATAGCTTTAGCTCTCACTCTTTCCAATCCAAGTTCAATTTGCGCTTCTCTTGCCTGAGCTTCTGCTTTTTGGAGATCCTCAAATCGCTTATAAGCCAGATCAAAGCCTGCTCCCATCTTTAAAAGAATAGATTCAATTTCCGGGGTGGGCGGCTCCAGCAGGTCTATGTTAAGTTTCCCTTTTTCAAGTTTTACAGTAGGAAGCCAGGCTTTTTTAATTGATTTTTCCCTAATGATTTTTTCCGCAATAGCTGCTTCTGCTTCATCCATTTTGTACAACCAGGCCACTATCCGGTCGAAATCAGCTTCGTCCGCTTCTACTACAAAATAATTCTCATTACCACTCCATATCTTTCTCACCCAGAGATCAGGATCTGTGTCTTCGAGCCTGAATACTTTATCCATTTTAAATTCGGAGCCATCTTCTTCTCCCTCGTCCAAGGATGATAGGTCCAGAATTCTAATGCTGCCGTCATCCTGTTCCAGGTAAATCGTGGCTGCAGCAACACCGCGAATCTTCAGTCCCATTAATTCTTTTTTTAAAGTCACAACCACGGCGTGCATATCCTCCGACCGGTGCATAGCCAATGCTTTAGCTCTTACTCTTTCTACCGCCGCTTCAATCTTTGCTTCTCTTGCCTGTGTTTCTGCTTTTTGCAGATCAAGAAAACGGGTATAAGTCTGTTCGAAAACTTTTCCAAAACGTTTAAAAATATCCCATGCTTCCGGGCATGGCTCATAGGTTATGAATAACAGGCTTACTTGTGCGCCAAATACCAAATGGTTAAACTGACGTGTAGGAAATTGAATTCCGGAATCCAGGATTTTTTGAAATTGCCCTTTATCGGCAAAACTATTCAACAACTCATAGGTTTCTATGATTTGCGCTCCCTCCAATTCTGACACAAAAAAACTATCTCCTCTCTGCTTCGCTTCTCTTATTGCGGCGAAAACAGTATGCCTGGTAAGATCTACAGTGTATGGCTCTAAAAATTCACCTGTGGGTCCTGTGATCCAGTCGATATATGATGCATTATCGGCTTGCCAGATATTAAAACCAGTTGCCCAAGCCGTAATACCTAATTCTTTTACTTGTTTAAATAATGCCAGGGCAACATCTGCCATTTCATCACTTCTCTGCATAGCCATAGTTCTGCTTCTTACACGTTCCAATGCAATTTCTATCTGTGCTTCTCTTGCCTGTGCTTCAGCTTTTTGCAAATCGAGAAAACGGGTATAAGTGAGATCGAATACCCCCGCAAATCTTTCTAATAATTGAATAGTTTCCTGTGATCGTGGTTCCTGTGTTGAAATACTAAGCATTCCCTGGGAAAAAAATGCACAACTCACCACCCTCCTCCCTTCTATATCCTGAGCTCTTACAGGAATACCGTAAATTCTATTTCTATACTTAATCCAGTTCTCCAGGTCTTTTCCAACCAGATCAATGACAATTGAGCTTTTGTGTTCTTTCCATGCGTTAAATTCCTTGCTGATTAATGTAGGCTCTTCAATACTTAGATTAAATGCACGGTTTACCTGCAGGCCGCTGCCACTCCAATCAGTTATCCGCATTTCCACAGTCCCTTCAGTCTCATTTATAGTTCCAATGGAAATTTGCATCGGGTCTTCTCCAAGTTCTTTAAACTGCTGAAAAAGCACAACTGCAGTTTCAGAAAGCTCATCACTTTTTTGCATGGCCATTGTTCTTGCACGAACTCTTTCCAACGCTGCTTCAATCTTTGCTTCCCTTGCCTGTGCTTCTGCCTGTGCCACATCTGTATACCTGCGGTATGCAAAATCAAATACATTTCTGAAACGTTTCAGCACTTTCAGCTTATCTTCTGAAATCGAACTGAAAGTAGAAATTCCGATGTCCCCAACCCCAATCGAATAAATATAATAGTAGAGCGCCGTAACATTATCCAACCGGGGATCGTCTATTTGTTCACTTGTTTTTCTGAATTCCTTCCAGGCTTCTAATTCCTTACCCGTAATTGCAATTTCAGCAAAAGCGTCATTGGCAGTCCTGATGTCTTTAATGAATTTTTCAATGACCGGGTGACCGGTATATGGAATATGGGAGATGCCTCCTCCGGTAGCATCGGAATAGTCATAATCAAGAACGTAATTTTTTTCATCAACAAAAGTCTGTATCAATGTATTCCGTAGTTCACTGAAGCCAAGTGCCTGAAGTTCTCTGAACATTGTTTCGCAAATGTTCATCAGGTCATCGGGTTTACGCATGCTCATCGCTGTCGTTCTTACTCTTTCAAGTGAGGATTCAATCTCGAGTTCACGGGTTTTGTGTTCGAGTTCAGCCGTTCTCCTTTTTATGGCATCTTTCAGTTCCCTGTTCTCTATGCTGATCTTATCAAATGCAAAAGCTTCTCCCAGTTCTGTTTTGGCATCGGGATAGGAACCATGCTGATGAACAACCTGCCAGCCTGCTTCGCTTTTTTGTAAAATTGACGATAATCTGAGTTTGCCATAGAAAGTCCAGTCGTTTTCTATTTTAATGTACATATCGGCAAACTCATGTGCCAGTATAAATGGATCCAGCGAAAAAATCTGCGTTTGCTTATTCCTTAATTCTGCAGCGCCAACCATTTGATTTATTACCCTTTTGGTGTAATCCAATATTTCTTGCTTACTATTCCATATTTCTTCCTCTGTACCACCAATATTTTTATAATCTTCAGTCAAATACGTTGACCATGTTTGCAGGTCGCCTGTCAGGTAAGTATTCCAGTAATTGTCTAAAAACTGTGTGACTTCCGTTTTCAATTTTTTGGTAATAATCATTTATATTTTTTATAACGGCAGCGTAATAGTAAATGTTGATCCTTCTCCTTCTTTCGTTTCCACTTTCATCCTGATAGTTATCGGCACTCCACCATGCCTATGCCGGCAAAATGATTGTAAATTTTGTTTCTTCATTTTCTTTTGTGCTTACTTTTATTTCTCCACCATGTGCTTTTGCAATATCATACGCCAATGATAAACCTAACCCTGTTCCCTGACCAGTTGGTTTGGTGGTAAAGAAGGGTTGAAATATTTTATCTAATACTTTTGGTGGAATACCGTTCCCGTTGTCACTTACTTTTATTTCAACTTTGTCATTTAACTTTTTTGTACTTACTAAAACAGTTGGTTCATATCCTTCACCAACTAATTTTTTCTTTTCGTCAACTGCATAAAATGCATTCGTAATTAAATTGAGTATTACTCTTCCTATATCCTGTGGAATGATATTAATATCTCCAATTGTTTCATCAAAATCAGTTTCCAGTGTTGCATTAAATGATTTATCCTTTGCTCTTAAGCCGTGATAGCTTAACCGCAAATATTCATCGGCTAGTTTATTAATATCTGTTGGCTCTTTAGTAGCGCTACTTGCTTGTGAATGCTGCAGCATTCCTTTTACAATGGCATCGGCTCTCTTACCATGATGATTTATTTTTTCCAGGTTTAACTTAAGGTCATCTGCAATGGCAAACACATCTGCCGTGTTTCCCTTTGTGAATTCTTCTTTCAGTTCATCTATCAGCTCATTGCTTACTTCACTAAAATTATTTACAAAGTTTAAGGGATTTTGAATTTCATGCGCAATACCTGCAGTGAGCTCACCGAGAGAAGCCATTTTTTCGGATTGTATCAATTGCTTTTGTGTAATCTGTAATTCAGTTAATGCATCTTCTACCCGCTTCTTTTCTGTCTGCAGTTTTATTAGATCTTCTTCGGCTTGAATGGCATGTCCTTCTGCAATTTTTAAATCATTAAAGCGGGTAAATGTGAGATTGAATACTGCCGCAAAACGTTCCAATAAAAGCATCGTTTCTTCCGGCTGCTCATCGGGTGATGCCAAGCCGATAAATCCTTTGTTGAAATACGCAACATATTGCAGCCTTCTTTTTTGTGTAAGACCATCTTTGAAAGGAACATGCAAACTTTCAAGATGTAGAAAGTATTCCTTCAGCTCTTTTTCTTTCATATCAATTAACAGCGATTTCTTTTTTTCTTTCCAGCCTTCGAACATTCTTTTGAAAGATGGATTATCATTCATATTTGATTCAAATGCTGAACTTACTTTACTTCCATCTTCATCTGTTATCCAGAATTCCGCTTCACCGTTTTCATTTTTTATAATGTTGATGTATAAACGATTTGGCTCAATGCCCAGAAGAATTAATTGCCTGAAAAGCACGGCGGCGGTTTCGGCAAGCTCATTACTTGTTTGCATAGCAAGCGTTCTTGAACGAACTCTTTCCAATGCTGCTTCAATCTTTGCTTCTCTTACCTGTGCTTCTACTTTTTGCAGATCGAGAAAGCGGGTATAGGTTTGGTCGAAAACTTTTGCGAAACGTGGAAGAATATCTGCATCACTAAAAGGTTGAAGTGCCGATACCAATATATACCCATGCTTAAATGATGCACCATAATCTATTTCCCAGGAAGGGGTTTCGGGCATTGGAATATTCTTTGCTGCAAAATCCTCCAACACTGCTTTTACAGTTGGGAGATTGAACATAGCATCAAAGTGTTGTGCTATGAAATCTTTCGGAATTTCAACTGAAAATAATTCTGTACCTTTTTTCCATTGGTCATATCTGTATTGATGAATATGATCCAGATCAACCGGCACAATAAAAGGAGATAACATGCCTGCCCCCGGTACGCTGTGCCATTGCTCCACATGGTTCTCATACTTGTCGCAAAAGACAATACCGGTGGCATATAATTCGCCTCCCAACATTCTCAATTGTTCAAACATGGCAGTAGTAACATTGCTCAAATCTTTACTGGTCTGCATCCCCATGGACTGAGAACGAACTCTTTCCAATGCCGCTTCAATCTTTGCTTCCCTTGCCTGTGCTTCTGCCTTTTGCAGATCAAGAAAGCGGGTATAGGTTTGGTCGAATACTTTGCCGAATCTTTTAAAAATATCATGTGCGTCAGGCACAGGTTCATAAGTAATAAATAACAGAAAGCCCTGTGAAAAGTAAATGCAATGAAAAATCTGGAAAGTTGGAAGCGGATGACCGGCTTCAATAATTGAATCAAGCACATCTCCAACTACCGGCAACGTTCGCATGTACTTATAATGTTGTACCAATTCATCGCCACCAATTTCTTCCACATGAAAAGTTTCCCCTCTTTCATAAGCTTCTCTCATGTTTATAAACGACGAGTCTTCTGTAAGCGGAGCCCTGAATGATGGTTGCAATACGCCTTCACTGCTCATCCAGGCAGTGATAGCTTTTTTATTGTCATCCCATATGCAATAACCTGCACTCCATGCCGGCATACCCAATACCTGCACCTGTTGAAACAATAAGTTAGCGGCCTCTGGAAGTTCATCACTTTTTTGCATGGCCATTGTTCTTGCCCTCACCCTTTCCATTGCCAGTTGAATCTGCGCCTCTCTTGCCTGTGCTTCTGCTTTTTGCAAATCGAGGAAACGGGTATAGGTTTGTTCGAAAACTCTGGCGAAACGTTTAAAAACATCATGCATTTCAGGAAAATGCTCATAGGTAATAAATATCAGGTTGCCGTATGCAAAATTGGCAAGATGGTCGATTTGAAAAGTGGGAAGCTTAAAGCCTGCGTCCAACATGCTTTTAAGCAGGTCACCTACTCCCGGAAGAGAAAGCATATACTGGTAATGGTCCTTCTGTTCTTCACCTTGTTTTTCATATATTAAAAGTTCATCGCCTCTCTTCCTTGATTCATCAAATCTCATAAACACCGGATGCTCCGTCAGCGGAATCTTGCAAGGGGAAGGCAATATTTTGCCATCTGGGCTCCCCGGATAATAGGTAAATTCCTTATCACCTATATCCCAAATATTAAATCCACAATTCCATTGAGGCACACCTAACGCTTTCACCTGTTGAAAAAGGACGGAGGCTACATCCAGCAATTCATCACTTCGCTGCATCGCCATTGTTTTGCTTCTCACTCTTTCTAATGCAGTTTCAATATTTGCTTCTCTTGCCTGCGACTCTGCTTTTTGCAAATCAAGAAAGCGGGTATAGGTTTGGTCGAATACTTGGGCAAATCTTTCTAAGAGCTGAATCGTTTCTGGTGGATGGTGCTCATGAGTAGAAAATGAAAGCATCCCTTTTGAAAAGAAGGCGACGTTAATGATCCAATGGTTTTCATCATCCTCATCAAATTTAACTCCCTGATAACCGCTAAGATTATTACGGTAAACATTGTACTCTTGCAATTCTTTACCTGCAAGGTCTATCACAATTGATTTTTTTTTTTGTTTCCAGGCATTATATATTTTTTTCTGAACGGATGACTCATCAATTTTCAGTTTTAATGTTTGCTGTAATCGGTTACCATATAATGTTGCAGACAATTCCATCACATGATCTTCTTCATTCATGATACCGATGGAAATCTGCTCTGCATTTTCTCCTAATTCTCTGAACTGATGGAAAAGTAAAAAAGAAGTTTCCGGCAACTCATCACTTCTTTGCATGGCCATTGTTCTTGCCCTAACTCTTTCCAGCGCCAATTCAATCTCAGCCTCTCTTGCCTGTGCTTCTGCTTTTTGCAAATCGAGAAAACGGGTATAGGTTTGCTGGAATACTTTACCAAACCGCATGAGTGTGTTATTCTCTTCTTCTGTATAAGGAATACCCGAAAAGTTCTCGATGTACAAGCCAACATCGTCTAACAATACAGTGGATATTGCAAGGCCGGGGCAACTAAAATAATAGTCGAGTGTTTCTTGTGGCACACCGGGCAGTAACTTAAAAAGATCTTGATAAAATTTGTTTTTTTCTTCAAAAGTCAGATGGTTGGCAAAGAAGTCCGTTCCTTTTTCTTTTGATTCATTAAAACTATTCCAATGCGCACAATCAAAATAAGGAATGGTTACCTCTGCCGGAACCTCATGCTTGTCAGCCAGCCAGATATGCATCTCATCCTTCGTTTTATAATCCATAATAAAACCGGTATGTTCAATATGGATACCTAAGAGAACGAATTGTTCATACACAACCTGAATTACTTCCTTAAGTTCTTCGCTTTTTTGCATACCCATTGACCGGCTTCTTACTCTTTCCAATGCAGCTTCGATCTTTGCTTCCCTTGCCTGTGCTTCTGCTTTTTGTAAATCAAGAAAACGGGTATAGGTTTGATCAAATACTTTTCCAAAACGTTTAAAGATTTCATGAGCATCAGGAACCGGCTCATAAGTTATAAACAAAAGAAAGCCTTGTGAAAAATATGCAAGATGAAATATCTGAAATGTTGGAAGCGGATGACCGGCTTCAATAATCGAATCAAGAATTTCCCCAACTACCGGAAGCGTACGCATATACTTATAATGCGTCACCAATTCATCGCCGCCAATTTCTTCAACAAAAAAACTTTCTCCCCGTTCATGTGCTTCACGCATATGAATAAAGGAGGGATCTTCGGTTAGTGGCGCCCTAAATGGTGGTTGCATTACACCTTCGCTGCTCATCCAAAGTGTAATGGCCTTTTTGTCTTCATCCAGGATGCAATAGCCAGCACTCCAGGCCGGCATACCCAATGCCTGCACCTGTAGAAATAATAAGTTGGCAGCTTCAGGCAGTTCATCACTTTTTTGCATCGCCATTGTTCTGGCACGAATTCTTTCCAATGCAAGTTCAATTTCAGCTTCTCTTGCCTGTGCTTCTGCTTTTTGCAGGTCGAGGAAACGGGTATAGGTTTGTTCAAAAACTTTTGCAAAGCGTTGAAGAATACTTGCATTTTGTTCGGTAAGTGGCTCAGCGCCTATCATTTGCAGTGCACCATAGCTAAAGTATGCAGTTGAAAGCTTTACTAATTCTAAAGACCTCATATATTCTTGTGATTCTTCCGGAATGTTCTTAAAATCAGTTTGAGCAAAGAATGTTTCGTTATAATGTCGTAACGTTTTGCCGGAATATTCGATTACTTCATACTTTTCGCCTTTCTTCCAAGGCTCAAGTTGAGCGTCGAGGTATGGATGTTTAAAATAGGGTACATTATAACTTTCAGGATAAATATCTTGCGTAAATCCGGAAACCCAATACTGCTGATTGTTTGACTGTTTATCAATGATAATAATATTGCAGGCTTTTGAATCAAAATGCAGCTGCCGCAATTGCTCGTATAAAGTGACAACTACTTCCCGCAATTCATCACTTTTCTGCAAAGCCATCGTTTTTGCACGAACTCTTTCCAATGCTAATTCAATCTTTGCTTCTCTTGCCTGTGCTTCGGCCTTTTGTAAATCAAGAAAACGGGTATAGGTCTGCTCAAAAACTTTTGCAAAACGTTTAAAAATATCGTTTGCCTCAGGTACCGGAGCAAAAGAAATGAACATCAGGTAACCCTGCGAAAAAAAGGCGCAATGAATGATTTGAAATGTGGGAACAGAATAACCGGCTTGTGACATCTTTTCCATGACTTCTTTAAACACAGGAATACTAGCCATATACCTGTAATGCGTTTCCAATTTCTCACCTCCCTGTTCTGCTATAAATAATTGTTCTCCTCTTTGAGCGGCTTCATGGATATAAAAAAACACATCTTCTGAACTTGATGTTTTAAAAGGTGGCTGTAGGCGGCCTTCTCCAGCCATCCATGCAGTGGCTGCTTTCCTGTCATCATCCCAAATATTAAAACCAGCAGCAAATGAAAGCACGCCCAGTGCCTGTACCTGTTGAAATAGTAGGAGGGCGGTGTCTTGTAATTCATCACTATGCTGCATAGCCATTGTTCTGCTTCTCACTCTTTCCAATGCCGCTTCAATTTTTGCTTCTCTTGTTTGTGCTTCTGCTTTTTGCAAATCAAGAAAGCGAACATAGGCTTGCTCAAAAACCTTTGCAAACCGTTTCAATAATTCATTCTCTTGTTCTGAAAATAACTTCCCGGTATAATCATTCAGAAAAATGGCTGAGTTTTTTTGAAGTGCCAATGAAAAACCAAAATATGGTTGCTCCATTATCCAATTCTTCCAATGTTCAGGTGCATTTTTTAATTCTGAATGTTCAAAAGCGTACCCAAAAAAATCGATTTTTTCTTCAAAGGAATAGACTTTGGCAAACAGCTCCATTCCTTTTTCCCTGGCATCAATGCAATCATTAAAGATGAGGTTATCAAAATAAGGAAGATGCATACTTAACGGAGCAGATATTTGACCAGGATTGGCAAACCAATGGTGAAAATCTTTTGAGGCCGGTGTGAATGTTACAAGTGAAACCCCTCCGTTTATTTCGATATCCAGTTCTGTCATTTTTTCCATTACTGTTGCTACTACATCTTTAATTTCATCGCTCTTATGCATGGCCAACGACCGGGACCGTACTTTTTCCAAAGCGGCCTCAATCTTTGCTTCTCTTGCCTGTGCTTCGGCTTTTTGCAGATCATTAAAACGGGTATAGGTTGAATCGAATACCTGGGCAAAGCGATTCAAAACTTCAAACTGTTCTTCTTTTAAAGGTTCAGGCCCGGCGGTTTGCAAGCAGCCGAATTTCTGGAATGAACCCGCCATAATAATTCTTTCTGATGCCTGCATTCCTTTTTTTACCGGCTCGGGCAGGTACTTCATTTCTGTATTGTTAAATACAAATTCATCCCAATCTTTTTTTATTTGCCCTCCCAGATCATACTCCCATTTTGTGTTTCTTTCTTTCCATCCTTTTATAAAAGAGAGGTAAGGCGGGTTTTCATGATACGGCACATAAAAGCTTACGGGCAATGCTTCTGCACCGGCCATCCATAATTTTGTAGAGTAGTCTTCACTATTCATTACCCAAATCAGACAACGGTCCAGCGAAATATTCAATTTGGATAATTCTGCATATACTGTTCCGATCAGTTCTTTTAACTCATCTGATTGTTGCATGGCCATGGCCCTTGCCCTTACTCTTTCCAATCCTAATTCAATCTTTGCTTCTCTTGCCTGGGCTTCGGCTTTTTGCAAATCGAGAAAACGACGGTATGTTATTTCAAATACTGTAGTAAAACGTGAAATAGTTACTTCTGCCTCTTTATTTAATTTTTCAGTTGCCACTAAATGCAGATAACCCTTAGAAAAGTTTCCGCAATAAAAAAAAGTTGGATCAGGGAGAGTAACATTTTCTGTGCCTCCTGAAGATTTGATATAACTTGAAACAAACTGCTGATGATTCTTCAGTTGTTTCCCGCCCAGTTTCTGACAGAAGACTGCAACTTTTCTTTTCCAGTTTTCATATCGCTCATTCATCACCAGGTCGCCGGTCAGCGGCATCTGGTGTGCATCACGGATAGTTCCGTCAGCATGCGTCATCCATGCATGCTGCAAGTTGGCTTTTTCATCAATAAGTACATATCCACAGTTAATGAATTGCTTAACTCCCAATGCTTTTAGCTCGTGATACAGTAGGATAGCGGCATCTTTCAACTCTTCACTGGAATGCATGGCCATAGCCCTGGCTCTTACTCTTTCCAATCCTAATTCTATTTGCGCTTCTCTTGCCTGAGCTTCGGCTTTTTGTAAATCGAGAAAACGCTGATATAATCTTTCGAATTCATTTGCAAATCTTATAAGGATTTTTTGTTCTTCTTCCGTTGCCTTCCTGCGATGATGCATTCCAATATAACCGAACTTACAATATCCCAAAGTGTCAAATATTCCATCTGGAAAATCTTCGGGCTTCATAATAGCATCTTCAGGCATAGCCGCCCATATATCAGGGAAGAAGGCCATTAATGCACTAATCACTTCTTTGGGATAAAAGGAAAAATCAACTGTATTAGGTTTGCCATTCTTCCATTTTTCTACTAACGCTTGCCATTCTGGCCTTGAATCAAGGTCAACGATTTGTTCTGCAATAACTCTCTTTCCTTCTTTCCCGGTTGCCCTGTATGAAAAAGTATTTTTTTCCAAATCAAAAAGATCCAGGTGTACGTCCACCGGTCGAATATTCAACACATCAAACTGTTCAAATAAAACAGTAAGCACATCGCTTAATTCATCGGAACGATGCATAGCCATTGCACTGGCTCTTACCCGTTCTAATGAAACTTCAATTTCCAGTTCCCGGTTTTTTTCATTCAGTTCAATGGTGCGTCGCCTAACTGCTTCACGGAGTTCCAGGTTTTCTGCGGTTATTTTCTCATAACCAATTGTTTCACCCTCGGCAGCTTTCAAATCCGGTGTGGAGAAATGCTGGTAAATAAACCGCCAACCTTCTTTATTTTTTCGAAGCACAGAAGTGAATCTGAAACGTCCATAATAAGCCCATTCTGTGCCATTCAAAAACCATGCATCAAGTAATTGGGTAATAAAAATAAGCTCACCAAATAGTTCTATGGTTTTGTTGCTGTTTCTGATATCAGTTTTCCCAGCAAGCTGATCTGCTGTTACTTCAAAAAATTTTGTTGTGTCTTTCCGGTTCAGAAATTCTTCATTGCCTGTTGACCCAATAAACCGGTATTCATCATCAAAATAATGATCGTATGTTTTTACATCACCATTTAAATAACTGTTTAACCAGGTGTCATACACCTGCAATACTTCTGCTTCGAGCTTTTTAGTCAGTTTCATTCGTTAATATCAACCGGTAATGAAATAATAAACGTCGAGCCTTCTCCCTCTTTTGTTTCTACTTTCAACTCACCCCTATGTCCCTTTGTAATTATATCATAACTCAATGATAAACCTAATCCAGTTCCCTGCCCTGTAGGTTTTGTAGTAAAGAAAGGCTGAAAGATTTTGTCTAATACTTTTGGTGGAATGCCGTTGCCGTTGTCTTGTACACTTATCAAAACCTTATCGCCCGTCTTTTTTGTACTTACTGATACAGTAGGTTCATAACTGTGCGGGTGCTGATTCTTTTTTTCTCCAACAACATAAAAAGCATTGGTAATTAAATTCAGAATCACTCTTCCAATATCCTGAGGAATGATATTGATATTCCCAATCGTATTATCAAAATCAGTTTTCAATGTAGCGTGAAATGCGGCTTCCTTTGCCCGCAAGCCGTGATAAGCTAACCGCAAATATTCGTCGGCCAATACATTAATATCAGTTGGTTCTTTTATACCATTACTGCTGCGGCTGTGTTGCAGCATTCCTTTTACAATGCCATCTGCCCTTTTACCATGGTGTAATATTTTTTCAAGGTTTTGAATTACATCTGCTACTATCTCTTTCGCATCATCGGTATTGCCGTTGTCTAACTCGGTTTTCATTTCAACGAGTAACTCTTTACTTACTTCTGAAAAGTTATTGACAAAGTTTAAGGGGTTTTGTATTTCATGGGCTATGCCGGCTGTCAGTTCTCCCAGCGAAGCCATTTTTTCTGATTGGATAAGTTGTACCTGTGCAGCTTTTAATTCTTCCAGTAATTTTGTTAGTGCTGAATTAGTTTCTTCTACTGCTTTTCTTTTTTGCTCCAGTTCTTCAATCGTTTCTTCCAGTAAAATGGCAGTTGTACGTTTTACTTTTTCGGTGCGGTCAAGTTTGAATTCGGAAATGGTTAATTCACGGTCTGTGGCTGTTGCTTCTTTTATAAGCAAATCTTTTTCAACAGCGGATAATTTTTCATTTTGCTGAATGAAATCCAAAATCGTCTGTAAGTGTTTGTTCATTTATTTTTCCTTTAAAACCACATAACAAGTTGTAAGATTATGCATCTCCAGGTTTCCGCCGGTCGTGCGACCGATTTCTGCGTTTGAAAACATGCCTGCAAATGGTACATTCCACACTTCTTTCATTCCTTTGATTTCTTCACTTATTAATGGTCCAAAACACAGGAGCCTGCCGCCACAGTTATAAATGATCAATGCATCAGCCTCTTGCATTTCAGTTTCCCTGAATTTTTTATTTTGTTCAATTACATTTTCAATAACATCGAAATCGGGAGGTAAAGAAAAGCGGATCTTTGCACCTTCCGGAAGCTTGCCACTAATTACCATAGATCGGTCTTCCTTGTTTACCTGGAATGAAGGCCGCATCAATACGTCGCCATTAGGTCTTTGCAGTTGTATGGGGAAGTTCATCGATAACTCCATGGCCAGGTTTGGCATATCGGATTTAAGCCCACTGTATTTTAAACAAACATCAAGCGCCGGAAGATTTTCAATTGTAAACAATTGGTTACCGGAACTTTTTGTAATTGTCTTCTCGGTACCAACAGCTTTCCATCCGTGTGATGCAGAGCCTTTCATTAATACTTTATCCTGATCAAATATTAGTGTCACTACGGCTCTGTCGCTCACTTGATTTGTGGTAAAAACATATTGAGTAGTAAAAGTCAAATCATCTCCTGCCATTCCGCCAAAGGCATTGATGTCGTTTCCCATCACATCTATAAAGCCCGCAATCATTTCTTCTACATCTGTTTGAAGACCACTACCTGTAATAAAAAAAGAAGGGCTATTAAATATTTTCTGTGCATCGGTAGCGAGTTTTGCTGTGATGCTCCTGTCGTTGGTGCCATCTAATGCGGAAAACTGTATGGAAAAATAAGCGGGGTTTATATCCAGCAACAGGATTGCTATAGTGCCGGTTTGAAATGCTTCATCAATAAATTCTCCATTGGTTGTAGAACCAAAGATGGAAATATTTTCATCCCTAAACACTTTACAAATTTCATTCCTGTCCTGATTTACAGAAAGGAATACAAAAGCCAGTGTGGGTTTAAACCCGTCAGCCATGCTTTGTTTCAAAGCGGCTTTAATTTCTTCATGAGATTTTCCTTTTATTGATTTTCCTTGCATGATTCTATATTTTTTTAATTAACCATCGCTCGGTTTATCTGGTACGTATAGACATATTGCTGAAAGCTCGTCGTCTTACTATTCTTCAACCGCCAGATACTTTATTTTTCCTCCCCATAATTTTAGTATCGAATGGAGCTTTATTTATCCGCTGAAGGCATTAAACCCAGTTGTGTCATAAAATCCATATTATCATAAAAATCCTGTTCTTCAGCAATTTTCCCCTCCTTCATCAGAACAATAGTGGAACCATCAATGTCCACAGCTTTACCAGTTGCGGGTATTCCAAAAAAATCACCTGTATGCGTTCCTTTAAAATTCCAATGTTTTACTAATTTGTCTCCCTGTCCAAAAACATCCACAATGGTGAATTTAATATTTGAAAACCCTGTGAGAAAGCTTGAATAAAATGCTTTTGCACTGTCAATGCCGACTACATCAGCCGGCTTCATATGAAATCTTACATCAGCAGTAAAATTTGAATCATTAAACAGTTCTACTTTTCCCTTATTCATAATCTCATCCCATACATTAGTGTACATTTTAATATTGGTCTCAACGGGATCATTTTTAGCTGCGTCTTTCTCTTCAGAAGAACAAGCCGTAAAAAATAAGCCAGTAGATACGATAAGTGCAAGCAGAATACTTTTGTGTTTTAAGTTGAATTGCATATTTTTTAGTTTTATTGTGGTTATAATAATTTTTTGAATCTATTTTTCTTTTAATGCCACCATGCAGCATGTATTATTATGATATTCATTTTTACCGGTTTTTGATTTTCCATATTCGCCATAGGAAAAAAAGCCTGCCATGGGCGCACCCCAAATTTTTTGCACTTGCTCTATCTCCTCTTTCATTACAATCCCAAACGATAAATACCTGCTCACGCATGAAAACATGATCAAGGCATCGGCTTGCTGCTGGGCATTGTCCTTAATGCCCTTACATTCTTCAACGACTTTATCGATGGAATCAAAATCTGGTGGTAGCGAAAACTTGATTTTTGACCCTTGCGGTACGTTGCCGGAACAAATAAGTGAACGGTCTTCACTATTGGCAAACATGGCTGTACGTATTACCGGATCTGCATTTTCCCTTTCCACTTGTAATGGGTAATACCAGGAGCTTAGAAATGTTACGATTTCCTTATTGTCTTCCAGCTTTATCTCAACGCCAAGGTAATTCATCAACATATCCAATGCTGGTTTATCGTCGATGGTGTACACAATACTACCTTCACTTTTAGTAACTGTTTTTGTGGTGCCAATAGCTTTCCAGCCACAAGTAGCTATACCTCTAACATCTATTTTATCTTCATCCATAATGAGTGCTATAATTGCGCAGTCTTTACTTTTTCTGTTGGTAAAAACAAATGTTGATTCAAGTGCCAAATCATCTCCTGCCTTACCGCCAAATAAGGTTAATTCCCTGCCTGCCCGCCCGGATGCTCCGTTCGGACGGGCCGACGAGGGAGGATTTCCAAAGCCTTGTATGATGCCTTCCACAATTGGTTCACCATCTAAGGAGACTCCACCTGTTGCTATAATAAACGCAGGGTTGGTAAAGGTTTCTTTTCCAGTAACACCTAGTTTGTTTGCGTCTTCTAAGGCGGTCTCCGGGCTTGTTTCAAGAAATTCCATTTTAAAATAAGCTGGATTCATGT
>MWVW01000139.1_pt1 | contig 17716 bp, 16 predicted proteins | sample 1047191 | NCBI WGS metagenome assembly MWVW01 (sample SAMN06349985, study PRJNA376086) | soil metagenome | isolation source: MtG22-5 sample Antarctic (ecotone) | place: Antarctica
GCGTCACCAGATTGAAGGTCGTCCTGCTCAGGTTATCGCCAGCAATCTCATCAGTGCCTTTGACCAATATTGTAATTAATCAGGTTAAGTTTTTAAAGCCGGTATTGGAAGTTTAAAGCTTTTATATCTGCACTTTAAAACTTATTATTTTTGATAGTAAAACTTTCCTCTGCTTATGTATCCCAACCTTTATTATGCATTTAAAGATTTGTTTGGGTTGGAACTTTCTCCTTTACGTTTTGTCAATTCTTTTGGTTTTTTTGTAGCTATAGCATTTATTGTAGGCGCAGCCATCCTTGGCAATGAATTGAAAAGAAAAAGTAAAGCCGGATTATTACACCCTACAGAGGATAAAATAACGGTGGGCAAGAAAGCTTCTCTTAGCGAAATTTTATTAAATTTTCTGCTTGGTTTTGTATTAGGATATAAAGTTTTAGCGCTTTTCTTTTTAAATTCTGAAGCCACAGAGGACCCTCAGGCTTTTATTTTTTCATCAATGGGTAATTGGCCTTTAGGTATCGGGCTGGGGTTACTCTTTGCCGCAATGAAATGGTGGGAGAAAAAGAAAAGGCAACTGGAAAAACCGGAACAACGTATAGTACGCATCTGGCCCCAGGACAGGGTAGGGGAAATTACGATTCTGGCCCTGGTATTTGGACTACTTGGTGCCAAGCTTTTTGACATTTTTGAAAATTGGAGTGATTTTTTGAAACACCCCTCAGATTATATACTTTCTCCTGCCGGGCTTACATTTTATGGAGGATTGATATGTGCTACACTGGCTATAGTGATATTTGCAAGGAAACACAAGATAGGGTTGAGGCACCTGGCAGATGCCATAGCGCCTGCTTTAATGATGGCTTATGCCATTGGTCGTATTGGTTGCCAGGTATCTGGTGACGGGGATTGGGGCATTGTTAATAATAATTCAAAGCCTTTTACATGGCTGCCCGACTGGGTTTGGGCTTATCATTATCCAAATAATGTCAATGAAGCAGGTGTTCCCATACCGGGTTGCATTGGAAAATACTGTAATCAACTTCCTGAAGCTGTATATCCCACTCCTTTATATGAAACTTTGATATGCCTTATATTATTTGGGGTACTTTGGAGTTTACGCAGGAAATTAAAACCTTTCGGGGCAGTGTTTGCTCTTTATCTCATCCTAAATGGCTTAGAACGGTTTTTTATAGAGAAGATCAGGGTGAATAATAAACTTGAACTTTTTGGATTTCAACCAACCCAGGCAGAGGTCATAGCAGTACTATTGATATTGACGGGGGCAGGGCTTTGGATCTATCTTACGAAAAAATTTAATACAAGAACAACCTAAATGTGTATATCTTATTCGAACTTCAATAAAGAATCTTCTGAAAGCCTTAACTATAAAGGATTTGATAATTTCAAAGAATAGTACAGTTTTTGTAGATAATAATTAATGCAAACTACTATGAGGTTTGAGTTTTGCATTTTAACTTTGTCGATAGTCCTATAGAATTAACTACTCATTTGCACTATCCGCAAACAGATTCTCAACATACGTTCATTTTTTAAAACTCAAGGATAAACATTATGAGGCAGCTTAAAATTGCTACCCAGATTACTAACCGGGACTCGCAGGCCGTAGAAAAGTATCTTCAGGAAATTTCAAAGATCCCAATGATCACCCCTGAAGAGGAAACTACGCTTGCCCAACGGATTAAGATGGGAGATCAAAGGGCATTAGATAAATTAGTACAGGCAAACTTACGTTTCGTGGTTTCTGTTGCAAAACAATACCAACACCAGGGCTTATCATTAAGCGATCTGATAAATGAAGGGAATCTTGGATTGATTAAAGCCGCACAGCGCTTTGATGAAACAAAAGGATTTAAATTTATTTCGTATGCAGTATGGTGGATCCGTCAGTCCATTTTGCAGGCTTTGGCAGAACAGGGCCGTTTGGTACGCCTTCCACAAAACAAAATCGGTACCTATAACAAAGCTAATAAAGCTTACATGGCCTTTGAACAGGAACATGAAAGAGAGCCAAGCACCGAGGAGTTAGCAGACATTCTGGAAATGAGCGAAACAGAGATCAACAATATTTTCCAGAGTAACACCAGGCATACTTCATTGGATGCTCCTGTACACGAGGCCGAAGATGTAGCAATGGGCGACCTGCTGGAAGGTAGTGATGATACTGATGACAATGTGATGAAAGATTCTTTGCGCAATGAGATTCGCCGTGTTTTAAAATCACTCTCGCCACGTGAAGCTGAAATTGTCAATGCATATTTCGGTTTGGACGGAGAAAATGGCGTAACCATTGAGCAAATAGGTCAAAAATATGACCTTACAAAAGAAAGAATTCGCCAGATCAAAGAAAGAGCCATTAAAAGATTGCAAAAAGCCCGATATAGCAATGCTTTAAAAGCATATTTAGGTTAAGTCATTTTGCCTTAACAGGCAATTAAATAGCAATTGATGGGTTTTATTGATGCAGCCTTGGTACTATAACCAGGGCTGTTTCTTATAATTTTAATCCTTATATGAAAACTTTTGTTGGTGTTATTTTGATTTTTTTTCTTCCCGCATGTGAAAAGGCTGTAGATTTTAAACTCGACGAAACAGAGCCTAAGCTTGTTGTAGACGCCACTATTGAAAACGAGCAGCCACCATTGGTCATTCTGAGTAAATCTTTAAATTATTTTTCAAAGATCAGTCCGGAAATTCTTGCTGAAAGTTTTGTTCGCAATGCTTCCGTTTTCATATCAAATGGAATAATGACACATAAATTGAAAGAATATACCGTGTCTATCAGTAATGGCTATAAGATTCATTATTATTCAATAGATTCTTCAAATATCAGTACAGCATTTACAGGAGAATTGAAAAAACGCTATTCTCTTAAAATTGAATATGATGGTAATGAATATAATGCCACTACATCTATTCCCTCCATAACGAAACGGATCGATTCCTTATGGTCACGTCCGGCGCCTCGGGATACAAGCGGCAAAAAAGCTGTGGTAATGATAAAAGCTACTGATCCTCCCGGTTTTGGCGACTACGTCAGGTACTGGACCAAACGTAACCGGGAAAATTTTCTTCCTGGTTTTGCTTCTGTATATGATGATCTGGTAATAGATGGCACTACTTATGAGTTTGAAGTTGATCCGGGCATGGATAGAAACGAAAGTCACAATGATGATAAAAAGGCATTTCGAAAAGGAGATACAGTGACATTAAAGCTTAGTAATATTGACAAAACTACTTTCGATTTTTGGCGTACGATGGAATATACATATACCTCGGTTGGTAATCCTTTCTCATCCCCGATCAGGGTTTTAAGCAACATAAGCAACGGAGCACTCGGATATTTTGGTGGATATGCTTCACAGTACCGTACCATTATTATACCCAGGTAACTTCTGTAGTTTTCTGTAAGGATATATTTTATAATATTTTTGCCCCTAATTTTTAAATCAGGAATGGAAAATAATACACCGGAAAAAGTTCAGCTACTGATAATAGGATCGGGGCCAGCAGGTTATACTGCTGCAGTATATGCGGCCCGCGCCAATTTAAAACCTGTTTTATATCAGGGGATACAACCGGGAGGCCAGCTAACCATTACTACAGATGTTGAAAATTATCCCGGATTTCCGGATGGTGTGCAGGGCCCGGAATTGATGATCCATTTTGAAAAACAAGCGCAGAGAATGGGAGCAGATTTACGATTCGGGTTGGCCACCAGGGTAGATTTTTCAAGTGAGCCTTTCAAAGTATGGATGGATGAAGAAAAGCTGGTGGAAGCCCATGCAGTGATCATTGCTACGGGGGCCTCTGCCAAATGGCTGGGGATAGAAAGCGAACAGAGACTGAATGGCCATGGTGTAAGCGCCTGTGCTGTTTGTGACGGATTTTTTTTTAAAGGAAAGGAAGTAGCCATAGTAGGTGCCGGGGATACAGCTGCTGAAGAGGCTTTGTATTTATCAAAGCTTTGTACTATGGTCCATATGTTTATTCGCAAAGATGAAATGCGGGCCAGCAAGATCATGCAGGAGAGAGTAAAGAATACCTCAAACATAAAAATTTATTGGAATTCAGAAACTGAAGAGATTTTAGGAGAAAAAATGGTAGAAGCAGTTCGCATCAGGAACAATAAATCTGGTGAATTAACAACCATTCCAGTTAAAGGTTTTTTTGTTGCGATCGGGCACCAGCCTAATTCTGAAATCTTTAAAGAATGGCTTGATATGGATGAAACTGGGTATATTAAAACTATACCTGGGTCTTCCAAAACAAACAGGGATGGAATATTTGCCTCAGGTGATGTGCAGGATAAGATATACCGCCAGGCAGTGACAGCAGCCGGCAGCGGGTGTATGGCAGCGCTCGATGCCGAACGATACCTTTCTGAAAAGGGATTGCACTAAGCACTTAATTACTAATACTAAATTTTGATATGGCAGCGTTTGTAACTATATCGCTCAATGGTATGAGGTTTTTTGCTGATCATGGTCTGTATGAAGAAGAGTTGAAGTTGGGTAATGAATTTGAAGTGGACGTATTGATCCGATGTAAGGCACCCAAAAAACTAATTGCTTCAATACAACAAACTATTAATTACGTGGAAGTTTATAAAATAGTAGAAAAAGAATTTAAGGAAAGACAAAATTTACTCGAAACCTGTGCTATGAAGATTGGTGATCAATTACAACAGCGTTTTAAAAGAATTGAATGGTTCCGGATATCAATAAAAAAATTAGCGCCGCCTATAACCAATTTTACTGGTAACGTGGGCGTCAGTTATGAAAGTTTCTTTAAGTGATCCTATGAAAACAAAGTGTTTTATAATTCTCTGCCTGGTTTATTTAAATACATCGGCCCAGTCAGAACAACAACTATTGACATTTGCTGAGAAGCAGGAAAAAAATCTTAATGAAACAGGTGCTTTTGAAGCATATAGAAAAGTATTAAAAATTAACCCGGATAATTACCAGGCTTTATGGAAGTTAAGTGAATTATGTAGCCGTATTGGCAACAGGCAGTCCAGCAGACAACAAAAACAACTATATTTTATTTCAGGAAGGTCTTATGGAGAAGCTGCTGTGCAACTAAACCCAAGGGGAGCTGACGGTTATTATGCACTTTCAGTAGCCATGGGCCGTATGGCTCTGTCAGGCTCCGGAAAGGAAAAGATAAATGCTGTAAAAGCTATACGCAGCAATGCAGAAACAGCATTAAAATTGAATCCCAGGCATGGACGTGCCTGGCACGTGATGGGTAAGTGGCATTATGAAGTGAACAACCTGAATTTTTTTGAGAAGGCAGGCTTGAAAATTATTTACGGGGGCTTACCATCAGCCTCTCTCAATGAAAGTATTTATGCCTATGAAAAGGCCAAACAATACGAACCATCCTTTGCTTTAAATTTTTTAGAATTGGCCAAGGCTTATAAAACTAATGACCAGGAACAAAAAGCTATTGCGTTATTGAAAATTCTTCCAACTATACCTGTTAAAACTGCTGATGATGATCGCATCAAAAGAGAAGGTGCTGCCTTACTGAAAGATTTAACTGACTGATTATAAAACTATTTTTCTCCATCTGTTGCTCCGGATATAAAAATACGATAACGAGAATATTGAACTCCAGTATAATAATTCTGATACCCATCCCCAGAATATAGAAAGATGAAAGTTTTCGAGCACCAGAAAAACATAAATACAATAAAGGATAATTGCAAATAATTCAATGATGAAGGTCATTCTGCTATTGCCTGTGCCGGTCACTGCATTAAGCCAGATAGTGGAAAAAGACATAAGCACCATAGCAAAAGCTACAATTCGGATTACAGGGATTGCTGCGTTTATAAAATCAATTTCCAATCCATACACAGACAGGTAAAGACGGGGAAAAAGATTAAGCCCGAGGCAAACAAATAGTGAAATTCCGGTGCTGATCTTAATGATTTTTTTTATTAGTGGAATGACTTCGTCTTTTTTTCCCTGGCCTATCACATTGCTGACCATGCTGTTTGTTGTAGCTGCAAAAGCCCAGGCAAAAACTCCAAAGAAACCAAATATATTTCTCATTGTATTGGAAACAGCCATACCCGTTTGATTGCTGTTGCGTTCTATCAGAATAAAAAAGAAAAACCAACTGATTATGCTGATAGCATGTTGAAATACCAAAGGACCCGACATATTGAGGATAGCTTGTGTATTCACCGGATCCCATTTGGGACGTTGCAATAAAGAAAACTGCTTATCGATACCCTTAGATTTAATCACTAAAAAAATAACAAACATGCCCATGAATTCTGAAATGATGGATGCATATGCGGCACCATTGAATCCAATACCAGGCAAACCGAATTTTCCAAATATCAAACCGTAATCAAAGAAAACATTGCTGAGTGCTTCTGCCAATGTACCGGCAACCAAATACTTGCTCTGATTAGTTCCTACAAGCAAAGCATTTCTCATCTGGTACACATAAAGGAAGGGTAATCCCCAAATACGAATATGCAGAAATTCAATTGCCTTCTGATAAGTAGTGTGTGAGGCTATTGTTGATCTGAGGATGAATGGTGCAATTGAATAAGTGATCAATATTCCGGCAACAGCAATGAGAATAGAAATCAGGATGCCCTGGTGAAAAAGTTTACCGATTTCTTCCGGACGGTTTTCTCCTGCTCGCCGCGAAATCAGTGCCTGTAATCCATTGTTTAAACCAAAGCCTATACCTGCAAAAATCAGATAATATACACCTGTAATACTGGCTATAGCAAGTGCCTCTTCACTTAAGTGACCCAGGAAAATATTATTCACAATAAAATTGAACTGGGGCACCATTAAAGCCAGGCTGATGGGCATAGCAATTTTTAAAATCTGCCTGTATGAAATTTCAACCTGAAGATTTTGTGGCATAAAAGGGGTGCAAGCTAATCATCCTTCCTTACAACTGGCATATACAGAAATGCGTACTTTGCAAAAAAGATCAGGGTGAATACACTTTTTCACATTGAGCAGGAAATGAAAGATGATGGCGAGCCCGTATTATTATGCGAGTGGGGAGAAGATTTTTGCATTATTGCCTATTATTATGAACAATCACGCAATCTGCAATCGCTGGATTACTTCAGCTTTGAACGTTTGAATGAAGCATTAATTGAGAATATATTAAAAAAAATTCAAGACAGACACAATACATCAAAACAGATCATTTCCTCTGCTTTTCCGCAGGCGATGCTCCTGCCCAAAATTTTTTATAAAGAGAAACAGAATGTTTTAAGCCAGTTATATGGTTCAGATTTTAAAAATGAAATCAATGATTTCATTGGTGAATGGCAGATCTATAACATATATGCATTCCCCGATAATCTATACATGCAATTAAAAAAAGCCCTGCCTGATTGTAGTTTTTTACATGCCTATACCTCTACTTTGAATGTATATAATGGATTCGCCGGCGCAAACCAGCTAATGGTACATTTCACACCAAAACATTTTAGAGTTGTGGTAAAAAAAGAAGGTCAATTATTGTTTGCCCAAATTTATTTTTATAATAGTCCCCTTGATGTTGTTTATTATCTGCTAAAAATCTTTCAGGAGCTGGGACTTTCAAAAGAAGAAACGCAGATTATTTTATCCGGACTGGTTGAGGAAGATTCTGCTTTATATAAAGAATTGTATCATTATTTTTTCAATGTACATTTTGATACCTCAGTGTCCATTTCTTTACCTAAACTGGATTACCCACAACATTTTTTTACTTCCATTTATAAGCTGGCTGCATGCGTATAATAAGCGGTTCTTTAGGTGGTCGGAGAATTAACCCACCTTCGAATATGCCATATACACGGCCAACAACAGATGTGGCTAAAGAAGGACTCTTTAATGTTTTACAAAACTTTATTGATTTTCATGCTATAAGATCCCTTGATCTTTTTGGCGGTACGGGGAGCATCAGTTATGAACTGGCATCGCGGGGCGCGGGTGAGTTGACTGTAGTGGAAAAAGATGCAAAAATGTATGACTTTATAAAAAAAACAGCAGCTGATCTGAGGCTTGAAAACTTTAGTATTGTGCGTTCAGATGTGTTTAAATTTATAGATCATTGCAATGATAAATTTGATATCATTTTTGCGGGCCCTCCGTATGCATTATCTCATATTGATGAACTGCCCGGGCTTATATTCAAAAATGATTTATTGGAAAGCAAAGGATGGTTTATTTTGGAGCACACACCCAGGAATAAGTATGAAAAATTTTCTTTCTTTAAATCGTCACGAAATTATGGTTCCACTGTTTTTTCTTTTTTTGAAAATGCCTGATGCTTTATAAATATGCAAAAAAAAGAAATCAGGAATCTATACAGGAAAAAGCGGGATGAGCTTTCGGCATCTCAGAAGTTAAAAAATGATGATCTGATATTGATTCAGCTCCAAACACTGGAGCTCCCTTTTTTATCGGCAATTTTGAGTTTTTACCCATTGGAAGATCGTAATGAGATCAATAGTTTTATAATAACGGATTACCTGCATTTCAAAAATCCGAATCTTCAGATCGCATATCCAAAAACAGATTTAGAATCTTCAACCATGACCGCTGTAGTTTGTACAGCAGATACTGCTTTTGCAGAAAATGAATATATGATACCTGAGCCTGTTACAGGCGAGGCAATCAATCCTCTGCAACTTGAATTGGTTTTGATACCAATGCTCGCATGTGACTTGCAAGGCAATAGGGTAGGTTATGGTAAAGGTTTTTATGATCGTTTCCTCAAAGACTGCTCAGATAACTGTATTAAAATTGGGTTCAGCTATTTTGATCCTGTTGATGTGATAGATGACGCCAACGAATTTGATGTACCTTTGGATATTTGTATCACTCCTCAGCAGGTTTATGTTTTCTAACTGGTTTCTGAAATCTTTCCGCATTTTACTTCTCCCTTTTGCCGTTCTTTTTTGGATGATTATATGGTTGCGAAACTGGGCTTATGAAAAAGGCATATTCAAGTCTTCTTCGTTCGGTCTTCCCCTTATCTGCGTTGGAAATCTTTCGGTCGGGGGCACTGGCAAATCACCTATGGTGGAATACCTTGTATTACATTTAAAAAATCACTTCAAGGTGGCGACACTGAGTCGTGGTTATAAACGAAAAACCAGAGGTTATGCACTCGCTACAATGGATACAACTGCTATAGATATAGGTGATGAGCCTATGCAGTTTCATCGCAAGTTTCCTGATATACCGGTAGCAGTTGGAGAGGAGCGAATAGTTGCGATACCACAATTGTTGCATGACAGACCTGAAACCGAAGTAATTATTCTTGATGATGCATTTCAACACAGGGCTATTCAAGCTGGATTTAATATTATCCTCACAGAATTTAGCAACTTATATACCCGTGATTTTTTTTTGCCGACAGGAGACCTGCGGGATTTAAGAAAAAGTGCTGACAGAGCACAGGTAATTATCGTTACAAAATGTAAAGCAAATCTTTCTGAAGAAGAAAAAAATAGCATTATTAAAGAACTGAGCCCACTCAAACACCAACAGATTTTTTTTACTACCATTGTGTATGGCACCCCCTATCACATTACCCAACATACCTATAAAAATATTGATGCCGAGATAGATGTATTACTCGTGACCGGCATAGCAAATGCCCGGCCTTTGAAAAAATTCCTGGAAGAGAAAACGGGAACCTATTATATGATGCATTTCAGCGATCACCATATATTTTCTATAGATGACTGGAGAGACATCGGGAAACGTTTTGAAACAATGCAGGAAGAAAAAAAAATCATACTCACTACCGAAAAAGATGCAATGCGTTTATTAAAATTCGAAAGCGAACTGACTCATTTACCTTTTTATGTAATACCTATTGAACAGAGGTTTTTATTTAACCAGGGGCCAATATTTGATAATATAGTCATTAAATTCATTGAAAATTTTAAACAACCGGTATAGCATGGGTAGAAAACAAGGAAAAAAGACAAAGCAAAGAGGACATCAAAAGGATTTGTACAAAGGCATACTTGAAATAACCCGTTCAGGGGTTGGTTTTGTAGTGGTAGCGGATTTACATACAGATATTCTTGTGCGCCCAAATGATTTCAACAGTGCATTACATGGGGATACGGTATTGGTGCAGGCCACTCCGCAACGAGAAGGTAAGCGACTGCAGGGCGAAGTGACAAAGGTGATTGAGCGAAAGCAATCAGAATTTATCGGTAGGTTACAAATGAATAAAACCAAAACAGATGATCAGAACGACAGGTCATTTGCTTTTTTTGTAGCAGATACAGAACGAAAGATGCCCGATATATACATTCCTGAGCAGAATATGAATAACGCACAAGATAATGACAGGGTAGTTGTAAAGATCACTGAGTGGGACCAGGGCACGGGCAAACGCCCGGTCGGTGAGGTGATTTCAGTTTTATCTGAAGAAGATGCCAATGATGTGGCGATGAAAGAAATTTTATTGGAAAACGGTTTCCCTTTGGAATTTTCAGATGAAGTACTGGAAGAAGCGGCAAGAATACCGGACATCATTACAGAAGATGAAATAGCAAAGCGAAAAGACTTCAGGAATATTCTCACATTTACAATCGATCCTATTGATGCAAAGGATTTTGATGATGCATTATCAATCCGTGTTTTAAAAAATGGTAATTATGAAATTGGAGTGCATATAGCAGATGTAGCTCATTATGTACAACCGGAAACACAGCTGGATGAGGCTGCTTACGGAAAAGCAACATCTGTATATCTGCCTGACCGTGTCAATCCTATGCTACCTGAGCATATTTCAAATGTTCTTTGTTCACTGCGTCCGCATGAAGATAAACTTACATTTTCTGCAGTTTTTCAGATGACACCAAAGGGACAGGTAAAGGAACACTGGCTTGGCAAAACGGTGATACATTCTGATCATCGTTTCACATACGAAGAAGTACAGGAGGTAATTGAAAAACAAACAGGACTTTTTTCAGATGAAATTTTGTTGTTGAACAGTATTGCCCAGCGACTTCGTAAAAAACGTTTTGATAATGGTGCAATCAATTTTTCATCAATAGAAGTGCGTTTTAAATTAGACGAAAAGGGGAAACCAGTGGGCATAGTTGTAAAAGAAAGCAAGGAAGCACATCAGCTTATTGAAGAGTTTATGCTTTTAGCTAATAAGTATGTGGCAGAAAGTGTTTCTAAAATTAAAGTGAATAAAAAACCTTTACCCTTTCCCTATAGAGTACACGATCTCCCAAGCGAAGAAAAGCTGCTTCCCTTCATGGCATTTGCACGCAAATTCGGGCATAAGTTCGATATGTCATCTCCAGAGGCAATTGCCAGTTCTTTCAATCAAATGCAATTAGATGCACATGGTAAACCAGAGCAGCATGTGCTTGAGCAACTGGGTATTCGTACCATGGCTAAAGCTGTGTATACAACAGAAAATATTGGGCATTACGGTCTGGGATTTGAACACTATTGCCATTTTACGTCACCGATCCGCCGCTACCCCGATATATTAGTTCACCGTGTATTGCTACAAGTGCTGGATAAGAACATCCGGTTTGAAAAAAAGATGGAGGCTATGTGCAGGCATTGCAGTGAAAGGGAAAGAGCCGCCATGGAATCTGAACGCAGTGCGAATAAATACAAGCAGGTAGAATATATGCGGGACTTTGTAGGAGAAGAATTTGAAGGTGTGATAAGCGGGGTGGCTGCTTTTGGTTTTTGGGTTGAAACCGTTGAGCATAAATGTGAAGGAATGGTAAGTGTAACAAGTCTTGCGGAGTACGATGAATTCAGGCTCGTGCAGGAAGATTATTGCCTGGTGGGGGCCAGGAGTGGGCGCAAGTTCAGAATGGGTGACAGGGTACGCATAAAAGTTATTTCCGCAAACCTCGATAAGCGACAACTTGATTATGAGTGGGTGCTTGCTACCACTTCAGAATCATTCACAGATACAGAAACTGAAAAAGTGAAATTAAAACGCAAAAAGAAAAAGCATACCGGAGAAGATTAATTATTTATGCAATCATTTGAGCAATTATTAGTTCAGTTTAAAGCACAATTTGCGACAGAGCACTTCCCCGATGATCCAGTGTCACTTTATGAACCAAACCGTTATTTCTTAAAATTAGGCGGTAAAAGGTTGCGTCCTGTATTATGCCTTATGGGCAATGAATTGTTCGATGATATTAATCCGGATGCATGGCATGTAGCTAATGCAATTGAACTTTTTCACAATTTCACCCTGATACATGATGATATTATGGACAATGCTCCTTTGAGAAGGGGTATGCAAACAGTTCATGAAAAATGGGGAGGCAATACAGCTTTGCTTGCCGGCGACGTTATGTTGGTTAAAGCATATGATTATATCAATAAGACGTCTGCTAAATATTTAAGACAGATTATTCACTTGTTTAATACTACAGCCAAAGAAGTTTGTGAAGGGCAGCAACTGGACATGGATTTTGAAAAAAAAGAAAACGTATGTTTTGAGGATTATCTTCATATGATTAACCTGAAAACTTCGGTATTACTGGCCTCCAGTTTGCAAATAGGCGCTATCCTTGGAGGTGCGGGGGCACGCAATCAACACCTGCTCTCTGAGTTTGGCAGAAAATTAGGACTTGCCTTCCAGGTACAGGATGATTTTCTTGATGCTTTTGGTGAACCTGAAAAATTTGGCAAACAAATCGGTGGCGATATTAAAGCCAATAAAAAAACCTTTCTTCTCATCTATGCTTTGGAAACTGCACAAAGCGATATTAAAAACAATTTATTGCATTCATTAAATGCCAATGTAGAAAATAAGGTCGAAACCATTCTTGCCATTTACAAACAATGTGGTGTTGATGAATGGGCAAAAGAACTTAAAGAAAAATATATGAAAGAAGCTTTCGAACACCTGGATGATATTGCCGTATTATCAGCAAGAAAGCATCCGTTAAGAGCGCTGGCCCAATATCTTATTCAAAGACAAAACTGAATAATAATTATAGAATCAATATTAATAAAACCAACATATTTTTTAGCTAAATTGTTTCTGATGACTGAACAGGTGTATTTTGTTTCTTATTAAATTATAAAGCATGGCCCATCCTTTATTCAGACGCAAACCTATTCACAGCATACTACACGATAAAACAGATGCTGAAGCACATGGGCATCATGGCCTGAGCCGGGTATTGACCGTTCGGGATTTGACATTTTTTGGAATAGCGGCCATTATTGGAGCAGGCAGTTTCAGCAGTCTTGGAGGAGCAGTATATTCCGGTGGTCCGGGTGTTGTGCTTTTGTTTGTTATTTGTGGAATAGCTTGTGCATTCACAGCCTTTTGTTATGCTGAGTTTGCCAGTCGGATACCTGTAGCAGGCAGTGCATATACTTATGCTTATGCTTCTTTTGGTGAATTGTTCGCCTGGATCATTGGGTGGGCTTTATTGATGGAATATTCTATTGGTAATATTTACGTGGCTTTTTCATGGAGTGATTATTTCACTTCCTTTCTTCAAAAACTAAATATCCATATTCCTGATTATTTAACCACCAGCTATCCTGAAGCTAAAAAGGCTGTAGTTGAAGCATCCTCTAACCAGGAACTGGTCAATGCATGGAATTCTGCTCCTCTTTTAGGAAGCTTCAGAATGATCTTTGACCTACCTGCACTGGTCATCAATGTGTTGGTTACTATTTTAGTTTACAGGGGTATTAGAGAATCCAGAAACTTCAGTAATGTAATGGTAATACTGAAACTTGCGGTGGTAATATTGGTAATTCTCGTAGGAGGGGCATTGATATTTTCAAATGATCTGACGGGCAACTGGATGCCTGCAGCCGACTCTGGCGCCAGGTCATTCATGCCTAATGGTTTTGCCGGGGTGATGGCAGCGGTCAGTGGTGTTTTCTTTGCCTATATTGGTTTTGATGCGGTAAGTGTGCTTGCAGAAGAAAGTAAAAATCCGCAGAGAGATTTGCCCAGGGGGATGATATTGTCCCTTGTTATCTGTACCGTGGTGTATATACTGCTTACGTTAGTGCTTACAGGTGCTGTACATTATAAATTGTTTGAGGGTATTGGGGATCCACTTGCTTTTATCTTTGAACCTCAGAATCTAAATATTGGTTGGATGCAGTTTCTGGTGGCTATCTGTGCAGTGGTAGCAATGACGAGTGTATTGCTCGTGTTTCAAATGGGGCAGCCCAGGATCTGGATGAGCATGAGCAGGGACGGGCTATTACCGCCGGCTTTTCAAAAGATCCACCCCCGTTATAAAACGCCTTCTTTCTCTACGATTATTACAGGTCTTTTGGTGGGGCTTCCCATTTTATTTACCGACAAAACTTTTGTTCTTGATTTTACTTCCATCGGAACACTGTTTGCCTTTGTGCTGGTTTGTGGGGGGGTATTATTGATTCCCAGAAAGGGAAAAGTAGCAGGAAAATTTCATTTGCCATACATAAATGCAAAGTATATTTTTCCACTAATTATCATTGGTGCAGTTGTCATTATCCTATCTTTCAGTGACAGGTATTTTACGGAATTATTTAATGGTGATTTTTCAGATCACAGCGGTGCAGAAGATGGAAAGTCATTTCTTTTTGTAAATGGTGCAGTGAAAATTGCTACCATCATTTTTTGGATGACCTGTATTATTCTTTCCTTCTATGCATTCATGAATGATCTTTCGTTAATCCCTCTTTTGGGATTAACGTCCTGCCTTTACCTGCTTACAGGTATGTCTGCATCCAACTGGAAATGGTTCTTTATCTGGTTTGCCATAGGCCTGATCGTGTATTTTATGTATGGCTATCGCAAAAGCAAACTGGTAGAAGTTAAAAAGAAAGATCCTGATCCACACATAATCTGATCATGATAAGTGTTTATATATTTTTGTTTAATGAAGTTTCAGCTTGGTGACCGGGTGTTGATATTGCATTCCAATGAAGAAGGAGAGGTGATAGACATCATCAATGATAAAATGGTAATGATAGATGTGCGGGGTGTAAAGTTTCCGGCATATATAGATCAACTTGATTTTCCCTACTTTAAAAGATTTTCTGAAAAAAAATTATTTCCTTCCAAGAAAGAAAAAAAATATATAGATGACCTGAAAAAAGAAAAAATCCCCCCAAAAAAAATAGTGGATGGAGTTTGGCTTTCTTTTTTACCCAGGTTCGATTCAGATGAATTTGGTGATGATGTGGTCGAGGAATTAAAAATTCACCTCATCAACCGCACAGAAAAAGGTTATAGGTTCATTTATCGGTTAGAATTTTTTGGTAAACCGGAATTTGATTTAAAGGCAGAAATCCGCCCTTTCGAAGATTTTTATTTGCACGATGTACCTTTTGCCGATATGAGTGATAGCCCTGCATTCAATTTTGAATTTTCGCTCATGCAACCTGAAAAAGCAAAAGCTGATTTCTTTGAAGCAGTTGTAAAGCTAAAACCAAAACAATTATTTGATAAAATAGAAAAATTAAAGGAAAAAGGCGAAGCTACATTCACACAAAAATTATTTCAGGAATACCCGGACAAAGCATTGGAAAATAAAATAGCGTTTGACTCACTGGTCTCCAGGGGTGTCAAAATCTACAACGCGAAGGAAGTCAAGCAACACTTACCTCCGCCACGCACAATTGTAGACCTCCATATTGAAAAGCTAACTGATTCATGGAAAAACCTTTCCAATACGGAAAAATTGGATTTGCAACTCAAAGAATTTGAAAAATCCTTTGAACTCGCATTAGCGCATCACCAGGCACAACTGATTATAATACATGGGATAGGAAGCGGCCGGCTCAGGGATGAAATACACGATCTTCTGCGCTTAAAAAGAGAAGTAAAATCGTTTGTAAATCAATATCACGCTTCTTTTGGATATGGGGCTACGGAAATTTATTTCCAGTATTAATTTTACCTCTTTTCGGGCATTAGCAAAATATAAAAGGTCTTCCCCGGGACTGCCAAAAAATGAAAAAATGACACGGTGCGCAAACTGTTTTGTCTGTTAAGTTGGAATAAGTTCTCTTTTTATTCAAAGAAACTGCAATTTTTTCCGTTTCTGAAGGGGTGGCACACATTTAGACTACCTTAGCACGCCATCAGGCACTTCATAATTTATAAACCAAAAATTCAAACAAGTATGGCTAACAAAGTAAATGTTACCCCTTTGCACGACAGAGTAATAGTGAGACCGGCTGAAGCAGAAGAAAAAACTGCAGGCGGCATCATTATACCGGATACAGCAAAAGAAAAACCACAACGTGGAGTGGTCATTGCTGCAGGACCTGGAAAAAAAGATGAACCGGTAACAGTAAAAGAAGGCGACACAGTATTATATGGCAAATACGCCGGTACTGAAATCGCTATTGAAGGTGAAGATTTTTTGATCATGCGTGAAAGCGACATTCTTGCTATTGTATAAGGCAAGTTCAGACCAGTTGCTTAAATATTTTAAAACTTAAAAATTAATAATAATCATGGCTAAACAACTGTTTTTCGAAACCGATGCCCGTAATAAAATGAAAAGAGGGGTTGACGTTTTAGCAAACGCTGTTAAAGTAACATTAGGACCGAAGGGTCGCAATGTAGTAATCGAAAAGAAATTTGGGTCACCCGCTATCACAAAAGATGGTGTTACTGTAGCAAAAGAAATAGAACTGGAAGATGCTATTGAAAATATGGGCGCCCAGATGTTAAAGGAAGTCGCAAGTAAGACATCTGATATTGCCGGTGATGGTACTACTACCGCCACTGTTTTGGCTCAGGCCATCATTACAGAAGGGCTCAAGAATGTGGCTGCAGGAGCCAATCCTATGGACCTGAAGCGTGGTATAGACAAGGCTGTTAAAGCTGTAGTTGAGCATTTGCGTACACAATCACAATCAGTAGGTGAAGACCACAGCAAAATCGAGCAAGTGGCTTCAATTTCTGCCAATAACGATACTGAAATTGGAAAGTTGATTGCCCAGGCAATGGAAAAGGTTTCCAAAGATGGTGTGATCACAATTGAAGAGGCAAAAGGCATTGAAACTACGGTTGACGTGGTAGAAGGTATGCAGTTTGACCGCGGTTACATTTCTCCGTACTTCGTAACCAACAGCGAAAAAATGCAGACTGAATTAGACAATCCTTATATTCTTATTTATGATAAGAAAGTAAGCAGCATGAAGGATATCCTGCATATTTTAGAAAAAGTAGCTCAGCAAGGAGCACCTCTATTAATTATAGCAGAAGATCTTGAAGGAGAAGCACTTGCCACACTTGTAGTTAATAAATTAAGAGGTACATTAAAAGTAGCTGCTGTCAAAGCGCCGGGCTTTGGTGACAGACGTAAAGAAATGCTGCAGGATTTGGCTGTTTTGACAAAAGGTATTGTGATCTCTGAAGAGCAGGGTTATAAATTAGAAAATGCAGATCTTACTTATTTGGGCCGTTGCGAAAGAGTGGTTATTGATAAAGACAATACTACTATTGTTGCAGGAAGTGGCGATAAAGATGCGATCAGCGGACGAATCAATCAGATCAAATCTCAGATTGAGTCCACCACATCAGATTATGATAAAGAAAAGCTACAGGAGCGACTGGCTAAATTAAGTGGCGGTGTAGCAGTATTAAACGTTGGCGCTGCTACAGAAGTAGAAATGAAGGAAAAGAAAGACAGGGTAGATGACGCGTTACATGCAACACGTGC
>MWVW01000140.1_pt1 | contig 17710 bp, 15 predicted proteins | sample 1047191 | NCBI WGS metagenome assembly MWVW01 (sample SAMN06349985, study PRJNA376086) | soil metagenome | isolation source: MtG22-5 sample Antarctic (ecotone) | place: Antarctica
GAGCAATATTAAAATTGTTGATTACGAGCCGGCGCATCAACCTTATTTTGACCGGTTCAACCGCGACTGGATTGAAGAATATTTTGTGATGGAACCAGTAGATGAATATGTAGTAAAAAATCCGGAAGAGGCTATCATAAAACCGGGTGGCGCCATCTTAATGGCTTTGTACGATGGAGAGGTAGCAGGCACCGTTGGCTTGAGAAAAGTGGATGACAATACATTTGAATTTACCAAAATGGCAGTTGATAAAAATTTCAGAAGGAAAGGAATTGCCGAAGCATTGAGTTATTCAAGTTTTGAAAAAGCAAAAGAATTAGGTGCAACGACTGTCATACTTTATTCAAATACAAAAAACGCGGCAGCTATTAAGCTCTATGAAAAATTAGGATTTGAGCATGTGGAAGTGGAAAATGGAGTGTATAAGCGAGCCAATGTAAAAATGGTATTGCCGTTGCGTGCCCCCTCTTTGCAAGGCAGAGAGGGATGGCTCGTGGAAAACGAGACTGGGTGAGTACTACTACTAAACCAATAAAAAAATGATTATGGAAGTTATTGATACCATTTCGGTACGTAAGACAACGCATTCAAAGATCAGCGAAGTTGATTTTGAAAACCTTGAATTTGGTAAACATGTTTCTGACCACATGTTGGTATGCGATTATGCAGGTGGTGAATGGAGCAAGCCACAGATCGTTCCTTTTGCTAATCTTGCTTTGAGCCCAACCATATTGGCGCTGCATTACGGGCAAACGGTTTTTGAAGGAATGAAGGCGTTTCGTATGGCGGATGGTAGTATTAATATTTTCCGGATGGAAAAACATTATGAACGTTTTGTGCGGTCGCTTGAAAGGATGTGTATGGCTATTGTACCAAAAGAAATTTTTATTGAAGGCCTGACACGCTTAGTGCAGGTTGATAGCGCGTGGGTGCCCACACAAAATGAAACGGCACTTTACATTCGCCCCTTTATGTTTGCCAGCGAAGCAAGATTTGGTATCAAGGTTTCGCAAGAATACCGTTTCGTAATATTTACCGGGCCTGTTCCATCTCTTTATGCAAAACCTATTAAGGTAAAGGTGGAAACAGAATATATACGTGCTGCAAAAGGCGGTACCGGTTCAGCCAAATGCGGCGGTAATTACGGCGGCGCTTTATACCCTACTCAATTAGCCAGGGAACAAGGGTATGACCAGGTGCTGTGGACCGACGCTAAAGAAAATAAATACATTGAAGAATCAGGAGCTATGAATGTAATGTTTGTAATTGGGGATACTCTCGTTACACCATCACTATCTGATTCTATTCTTGATGGAGTGACAAGGGATTCTTTATTAACGATTGCAAATGATCTTGGTTATGAGCTTAAAGAAAGAAGAGTGAGCATTAATGAACTGGAAAAATCTTTTCGTGATCACACAATCACGGAAGCATTTGGCGTAGGTACAGCAGCGGTTGTTGCACCTATTCAAACCATTCATTTAAATGGTATTGATTTTCATTTGCCGGCTTATAGCAAGGAAAATATTTTATACAAATTAAAAAAGGAATTGGAGTTAATACGGACTGGTCAGGTAGTTGACAGGCACCAATGGAATTTCATTATATAATTGTTCGTGTTTTTTTTTTGAAGTGGGTTGGCTTTGGCCAATCTTTTTTTATTGTAATCGCATTGCAACAATTGTTTATTATTATTACTTTCGCAGCCATATGAAAAACCTGATCTACACTAATTACTTTACCCTGCTTTTTGTCCTATTAATTATTTGCACCAGTTGCAACAACGCCCAATCAGTTACAGAAAATGCTCAGTCGAAAGAAATTGTAAAAAATGAACCTGCACACAAAGGATTAGATACAGCCGCTTACGATAAATTAATGAAGGATATCAGCAATGGCGATACCACCGGCAAGTGGCCTGTAAAAGCACCGTATCCTGTATCCGGCGCTATTCTACCTTTTAATCGTGTGATTGCTTTTTACGGTAATTTATATAGCAAGCGCATGGGCATTTTAGGAGAAATTCCAAAAGCAGAAATGCTAAAAAAATTGCAGAAAGAAGTAGCTAACTGGCAGGCAGCGGATAGCTCTACTCCTACTATTCCGGCTTTGCACTATGTAGCTGTTACCGCACAGGGCATGCCGGGCAAAGATGGCAAACACAGGATGCGCATGCCTTTTCACCAGATTGATACTGTGATTAGCTGGGCAAAAGAAATTAACGCACTGACCTTTGTTGATATACAGGTAGGCCATAGCAATGTAAAAGATGAAACCCTGGCATTGGAACCTTATTTAAAAATGCCAACCGTTCATTTTGGTATTGATCCTGAGTTTTCTATGAAAGGTGGTGAAAGACCGGGTTCTAAAATAGGAACGTTTAATGCGGAAGATATAAATGATGCGATTGATGTGCTGGCAGATATTGTCAAAAAAAATAATCTTCCTCCCAAAATCCTGATCGTTCACCGGTTTACACAAGGCATGGTTAGAAATTTTGATAAAATAAAATTAGTGCCTGAAGTGCAGGTGGTGATGGACATGGATGGATTCGGCGATAAGATATTAAAAAGGTCAACCTGGCTGCGCTACATACAAAAAGAACCTGTGCAGTTTGCAGGCTTTAAACTATTTTATAAAAACGATACAAAGACCGGCGCAGACCAATTGTATCAACCCGCAGAATTATTGAGGTTTACGCCAAAACCTATGTATATACAATATCAATAGGCACGTATTGAACTTTGCCACAAAGATGCTAAGGCGGAAAGGATCACGAAGTCTTTTTGTGTTTGATATATTTGCGTCATTGTGGTTGGAGAACAATAAAATTATTCCAAACCCATTTTTTTTCGCATTCGTTGATATCTTGGATTATTATGATCTTGAAAAAAATATTTTTCAACTTTCATATAAATCATAATTCCATATTTTTCATCCACAAGCTTTTCCATAATATTTAAGGCTTCAGCCGATTGGCCTATGTTACTTTTAATAATAGCGATGCCATATAGTTTATCCTTATTAAACGGTGGTAATTCCAGTTCAGCCAGCAATTTTTTTGCTTCTTCCGTTTTTCCCTGCTTTGCATAAACTGCACCTAACATGCTTACCATAACAGGTCGCCTGTTGGCAAGTGAAATAGCTTTTTTTAATTCGGTCACTGATTTTTCATAGTCTTTAATTTTAGAATAAGTCATTCCTAAGGTAAAATGAGCTTCAGCATAATTTGAATCCAGTTCAATCGTTTTTTTAATTTGAGCTACAGCTTTATCATACTCATTTCTGAAGTGATAAATCCTGGCAACACCAGTATTAACGCTTGAGGAAAGTGGGTCCAGTTCATATGCTTTTTGCATCTCCCGGAGTGCTTCGTCTAATCTTACATGCACCGCAAGAAATAATGCATACCACTCATGTGCTGTTGCATAGCCTGGTTTTAATTCAATGGCCCTCTTGAATTCTTTTTCTGCTCCCTGCCAATCCCAGTCAATCCTGAATTTAATATAACCCAAAGCAGCATGCGCTTCTGCAAGTGTGGCATCAATTTGCAGTGCTTTCATTGCCGCATCTTTTGCTTTTGTTTCTGCAACAGTTGCCGGAATGCTCCCATAACCTGCAGCAGCTATCAGGGTATAACAATAAGCAAGGCTTGCATATGGCAAGGCAAATTCAGCGTCCTCTTGTATTGATTTTTCAAAATGAGTGAGTGCTGCCTGTATACTTTCGGGTGTTCTTTTATTTAAAAAATTTTTACCGATCAGGTATTCCTCAAAGGCAAGGCTATTATTTGTATGATTTTTTTCTAATTGTTCCTTTTCGGATGATAGCAATCTTACTTTTAGTTCATTGGCTACGTTTTGAGCGATCTCGCTCTGGATCATAAAAATATCCTTCAATTCCCTGTCATAATTTTTTGACCAGGTAGGTTCCTGGGTGGAAACATCTATTAATTGTACAGTTATCCGGGCTTTATTTTCAGATTTTCTTACACTCCCTTCCAGTATGGTGCCCACTATTAATTCATTTCCTATCTGCGAAATATTTTTATCCATTGCTTTATATTTCATGATGGACGTTCTTGCAATCACATTCAGTCCGCCTATCTTGGATAGATTGGATATGATTTCTTCTGTCATTCCATCTGCAAAATATTCATCCTGTTCATTATTACTGATATTCGACAATGGTAATACGGCCAACCTTAATTTGGAATGGGTTGGGTCTTCACGCCGATAATTTTTTATTAAGAAGAATGATGCAATAAGTAGTAGAAGGATTATTAAAGCTGAACTATAAGTAATTATTTTTTTCTTCGGAATTGCTGGTTTTATTTTTTTACCAGTAGTAAGCCATGGAAGGAGGATGTAGAAGACATCCACAGGCATTGAAATATTTTTTAGTTTTCCTTCACCCAGCTTAACCACCGGGTAAGGAACTTTATTCCTGATCTGCCTGGCCACATCTTCCGAAACGCAAATACCTCCGGGTTGAGCCAGGGGCTCCATTCTTGCCGCAATATTTACACCATCCCCATGCACATCTTTGTCGGTATATACAACGTCACCAATATGCAGCCCAATGCGTATCTGTATTTGCTGCTCTTGCGGTACCGATTTGTTTCGTTCGTGTAATGTTCCCTGGATTTCGATGGCACAGTTGGTAGCTTCAACAGCACTATTAAATTCTACAAAAAAGGAATCGCCTGCTGTTTTTATTTCTCTTCCCTCATGCCTGGTAAAAAAAGGCCTTAGAATTCCCCTGTGTTCATCAAGCAGTTCAAGGGCAAGTGCCTCATTTTTTTGTGTTAAAGCGCTATACCCTACTATATCAGTAAACATTATTGCAGATAATCGTCTCATCAATGTATTTGAAAAAAGAAGATGCTAATTAAAATTACTGAAATAAAACCTTTGCGTTTTTGGGAAAGCTCCGTGTAATAAGTTGAAGTTTTTTGTACAGGCCGAATGGACCCTGATTAATCAGTTATGTTGCGATAACGAAGCATTCAGGAATGCTGTCAGGCACCTTACCGCGAAGACGCTAAGACGGAAAGTATCACAAAGACTTTGCGTTCCTTCGTGACTTTGCGTCTTTGTGGCAATTCCCTAAAGTAGTTCCAATTCTTTTGCCGGATCCCAAAACTTAATTTTAAAATCCTGCACCTGGTCGTCTTTTACTTTTATACCTTCCTTTTCCAGTAGCTGTTGCATTTGATCAGGGTCTGCAAAATGCATTTTACCCGTTAGTAAACCCTGGCTGTTAACCACCCGGTGAGCAGGTACTTTTGGTTTCATTCCGTGTGCATTATTCATTGCCCAGCCAACCATGCGGGCAGAAGATTTAGCCCCTAAGGCTGCGCCTACGGCACCATAAGAAGTAACGCGGCCTTTCGGAATTTGACGCACTACATCGTAAACGGCTGCAAAAAAAGATTGATTCCGGCCGGCACTTGAAGGCAGATAATTCTTTGGTAGTTTTTTAATTTTTGCCACAACTAAAATTCGTGCAATTCGTTGAAATTTGTGTTGCCTCTTTTTAATAATGCTTCAGAACGTTTTGGCTCCGGTACCGCTTCATAATGATAGGGACAATGCCTGCATGCCATTCCACAGCAATAACCTTTTTCAAGATGATATTTTTCAGTGAAAACAAACAAACCTTTTTCATTGAAGTAATAATCCCGTTTTTCAATTAACTCTTTTGCTGTATGAGAATTTTTATCCTGCTTGTTCATTCTTCAATTCTTCATGTAATAATTTATCAAATTCAGCACCGGGTAATTCTTCCGGTAATGAAAACGAAAGATAATGTATGCGTTTGCTTTGGGCGATGTCCAATAATTCGTAGTGTGTTTTAATGTTTAGTTCCTGCTTGATTTGTGAATGCTGGTAAATATTATCCGATTCTTCAATTAATAGGCAACCATATTGATCAATTACTTTTTTTGTAAAGTCATAAAGTTCAGGGCTATCTGTTTTTAAATGAATTTTTCCCAGAGGCTTAAGTATCTGCTGGTACATCCGAAGAAATTTTGGATGCGTTAAACGTTTTTTTGATTTGGAAATTCTCAATTGCGGATCCGGAAATGTGATCCAGATTTCTTCTACTTCATCTTTATTAAAATAGCTTGTAATTCCATCAATTTGAATACGTAAAAAAGCAACATTCTGCACCCCTTCTTTTAAAGCTTTTTTGGCGCCTACCCAAAGACGGTTTCCCTTTAGATCAACACCTATAAAATTTTTTTCGGGATTAAGTTCGGCAAGACCAATTGCATACTCGCCTTTGCCGCAGGCCAGTTCTAAAGTTATGAGATGATTATTTTTAAAATGAAGGTTCCAGTTTCCCGGCATGTTTTCGGGGTATTGTAGCACATTGTCAAATGTCTTTATTTCTGCAAAACGTACCAGTTTTTTCTGTCCCAAAGAAAGTTTGAAGTTTTTTGTTGAAGTGTGAGGTTGGAAGTTTTTCAGACTTGATAAACTAACGATACAGAGAATTAGGATTTATAAAACATCCTCTTTTCGATAGCATGAACAGACTTAGCTTAAAAAAATTCACGGTGTTACACCAGTGGTTTCTTTTCGGGAACGAGAAGAATTAAACATCAGCTCCTGCACTTTTTCTTTATCCTCTTTTTCCTTTTTTAAGTCAAACATGGTTCCGAAAAGACGGTCCCAAATCGTGGTGCTAACCCCAAAACCTTTTTCTTCATTTTTATAATGATGCAGGTGGTGGTTTCGCCATAATGGCTTCATCCACTTAAAAGGAGGGTTCCAGGCATGGATGGCATAATGCATAGAACCATACATCAAATAACCAAGAATAAAACCAGGGAAAAAAGCAAAGACATTTTCCCGCATAGCTAAATACAATAAACCAAAAATGGCTGATGCTAAAATCAGGCTTGGTACGGGTGGCATAAAAAGGCGCTCCCTGTCGCGGGGATAATGATGATGATTGCCGTGCATAATATAAATGATCTTTTGGGCACGTTCACTCTCGGCAATCATATGAAATACCCAACGGTGCATTATATATTCAAAAAGAGTCCAGCCCATCATGCCTAAAAAGAAAAGTAAGGCAATTTTACCGGTGCTGAAATCAAATTTATTGGCCGCATAAAAAGGTAATCCAACCACTACCGGCAGATACATTCCCCAGATAACCAGAGGGTGAACCTTAGTTAATTTTTCGAGCACAGGTGTCTCAAATAATTGTGCCTGTCCTTTATTATGAATTTTTTCAAATTTCATGTGATGGGGTTTGCGATACAAAAATACGGTCTGATTTTAAAATAGCCCTATTCCACATAGGGTAGTTTGTTAATTGTTGGTTTTAATGCTTTAAAAGTTGGCTAACGGTAACCAGGCTATATTTTTTTTCAGCAAGCCATTGCAATAATTGTGGAAGTAAATGATAGAGTTTATCGGTTCTTTTAGGGTCAGTGCCGATATGCATTAATAGCATGGTCCCGTTTAAACCATTTGTTGATCTTTTTTCATAATCAATTATAGATTGATAAATAGTTGCGGAATTACGGTAATTTTTTTCGTCGGGGGTTGTATAATCGGCATGGCTTAAACTGCCCGGCGTATAGTTGATTAATTGTAGATGCAATTCTTTTGTCCAGGCAGCAACTGTATCATTATACCATTCGTAAGGTGGCAAAAAATAGGAAGCTTGGTTTTTTGAAATGCCAAAAGCGGCCATTTTTTTATAATTCTCTAAAAGATCTTTTTTGAATTCTTCTTTAGTTACCAACAAGCTATCACGTTTTGTCCAATCGCAATAAAGCAGGTGTTGGTCACTATGAGCGCCTAAATAATGCCCGTCGTTTTTTAATTTTTTGATGATGGATGTAAAGGCACGATTGCTATAAAACCTGCCTGTTAAAAAGAAAGAAGCCTTGATATTATTCGATTTTAAAACATTGGCAATTTTCTGTCCACCGTCTGCAAATTCATCGCCGGTAAATACAAGCGCTATTTGTTTTTTTGAAGTGTCTCCGCGGATGATGGCTCCATGCGAATAAAGAAAAGGTTTAGTAACTACTTTTTTTTTAAAGGTTTGGAACTAATCTTCGCTGATGTCTTAGAAATATTGGCCTCAGCTTCTTTGCCAGCTAATAAATAGATCAATGAGGCTGTTCCATCCATCGTAGGTTCGTTGGTACTATAGTCACCATAGTCATCATGATATACAGCCAGGTCGCTTTGAAATTCGGCATATTCATCAGGCTGGTACAAGGTGATGCCAATTAAATTTTTATAGATGCTTCCATAAACAGGACCGTCTATAAGGCCCCCATCTATCGGATAATTTTTTATATGCGTAAAGGCAGAATGCGGATCAACAGGTGTATCTCCCCATGAGGGCAAACCATAAACCATTGATGTACCCCAGGGATTTAATCCAAATAACCAATCGAGGTTAGCCTGTTCTAATTCTTCAAACTGTTTATCACCGGTGAGTTGCCTGTACCACATGCACTGAATAGCAAATGAAGTGGTAAGATTATTAGTACACCAGATGTACGGTATACCGCGGTAGAAGGCATTGTTTTTTGCCTTGTTCCAAACTTTTTGAATGCCTTGTTTATAGTATGAAATAATAGTGTCCCGCTGGGCTCCTTTTAATTGTTTAGCTAATTCATAATGACCTATATTGATGAAAGGGTACCATTGATAGTGCTTTGCTGTGTCGGCACCAAGCCAGAGTGTAATTTTTTCCTGCTTCGCAAATTCCAATGCCTGAATCATGTAAGATCCACTATCACCGCCGTTGGGTTGCTGAATGATCATTTGATGTATGGCAGCCGATGCCAGTTCCATGTCATCTACCCAATTGTCTTCTGCATAGATGTAAGGAGATTTTACAGATGCCGTTTGAGTAACCCCTTTTTTTTTATTTCCATAATCATAAGCATCAAATGCTTTTGCATAATACCCACGCTGTTTATTAGTTTGCCTGAAAAGACTGTCGGTCTGATAAAGAGTTTCTGCGAGAGCAAACACACTGGCGAATTTTCCAGCCGTAGAAGAAGTGCCTGTTGTATTGTTCATGAACTTACCACGTTGCTGTGGTTCTCCACTGACAAAATATGCAGGTCGTTGATAACCTTTCCCGTAAAATGAATCTTGCTTTGGAATTCTCATTCCCATGTGATCCCTGTCGTCGGCTATTTGATTAAACATCCAATCTTTGCGCGGATGCATTTTCAATAACCAATCCAGGCCCCATTTTGCTTCATCTAATACATCAGTTATTCCATTTTTTCCTTCCAGTCCATTTGATAAATGATTATCTGCAAAAACATTTTTAAAATCACGGTAAGCCATTAGTAGATGATAAGTCGCATTCGCAGATGTTGTAACATATTGCAGGTAATCACTGGCATCGTGCCAACCCCCAACTACATCAATATAGGTACTATCCTTAATACCCGCATTCCCACCATAAAGGATATAGCCGTCATGCGTATGGCAACTGTCTTTTAAAAACGGATTAAAGCCACTGCGCTGTTGCCGCATATAACGTAAGCAAAAATCAGCCGAGCCTTTGTACACATCCTTATCAATAGTTAATTCAGGGGATTTTGTTTTATCAACCTGCAAGTAATATTTACCCGGCTTTGTAAAAGATGAAAAATTTAACCGGTGCGATTGTGTAAATGGTCCATAAGCACCAAAGGGTTTGCCTGCTGAACCGCTGAAAGCAATTTTTTTTGTGGTGGCATCAATCAACTGGAAGGTTTTTACCAGCTGATCATCTTTAGCACACCATACCGCAATCTTTTTTGAGCCTGCCTGGTAGCCTAATTGATTTATTCTTATCCAACTATTCGTTTGTGATTCAACAGGTAGTATAAATAAAAAAGTAAATAGTAAAAGCAGGATTGATTTCATAAGCGTCTTATCATAAATCAATTTACACAAAAAAAGATGGTTAATTGGCAGTTTTATTTTTTAGCGAAAACAAAATCATTAAGCGGATACGCAATAATTAGAAAAAGCAAAAAAGCAATTCCGCATTCTAATAACTCTGCTCTTTTTTCATGTGGGAGGATTGATGTTAAGCCAAACAAAACAACACAACTAATAACCTGGTAAATTTTAGGTAGTGGAATGCCCCAATTGTTTACAAAACGCTTCATCCATGTTTTGCTTTTGTATAAAAGTGGAAAGAGAATTAAATAAATTGACAATACACTAATAAGCATAAAGGAAAAAATGATACGGTTTATGCGAACGCCACCGACTATGAGATTATGAAAATTTGTTTCGCCTTGTGTATTGTTTTCTTTGAAATAGTCCGGGCTTTGTATTCCCAAAATACGTTGGCCCCAGGAAATTTCTTCCCCGGCCGCTACAAATAAAAATATACCTAAGATAAAAGCTACCATCAAAAGGATCCATCCTTTTTCTTTATGCAATAGAATTATTCTTTTAAAACAGGTGTAAGCGCCAAGTAGTAAACCTGCTACCGTCAGCCATTCCACCGTACCATCTTCGATAGTATATTGTTTAAACAGATCGATATCAATAAACAATAACAGAAAGCCAGTTAAAATTATCATCAGGACAAATAAAATAATGGCAATTTCCAGCCGGGAAATTTTTTGTGATGACATACTATGAGGGATAATTTGCAAGTTGCAACAATAACATCATTTTTGATGCATTCAAATTGCCAGGTTTCATTTCGCAGAAGTCGCCAGCCCCAAAAGTGAGCATTATTTTTAAAGTATTAAATTCCCGTTCAGTGGAAAGGGGCAAATAGCTAACTTAGCCACCTTCATTTTAAATTATCTGCAAAAAAAACTAACGAATGAAACTGGTCTCTTATATAAAAGAAGGTCATGATCAATTAGCGGTAATGGTAGAAAATTTTTTGTATGATATGGAAATGCTGCATCCCGATCTGCCTAATAGTATGGGTTTGTTTTTAAACTATTGGGATGATTTTTTCCCCTTTGCACAGGAAGGTGTAAGAATGATTGAAGAGGGAAGAATTGCGGAAAATAAAGGCATTTCAATTGGTAGTGTGCAAATGCTTGCACCCGTACCTTATCCTGCATCCTGCCGTGATGGTTATGCTTTCAGGCAGCACGTAGCTGCTGCACGGAGAAATCGGAAAGTGGAAATGATTGTCGAATTTGACCAGTTCCCGATTTTTTATTTCACCAATCATCACAGTGTATCAGGGCCCGGAGAGGTAGTATGCATGCCCGATCATTTTGAAAAACTGGATTTTGAATTAGAAGCAGCCATTGTGATTTGCAAAGGAGGTAGAAATATTAAGGCAGAAGAAGCAGATGAATATATTGGGGGGCTGATGATTATGAATGACCTGAGTGCAAGGCGTTTGCAGATGGAAGAAATGATATTAAATCTCGGCCCCGCCAAAGGAAAAGATTTTGCTACAACTATTGGTCCATGGCTGGTAACACTTGATGATCTGGAAGAATTTGAAATTGCGCCAAAGCCAAATCATGTGGGCAAGGCATGGGATTTAAATATGATTTGTAAAGTGAATGATGTGCAGATAAGTGCCGGTAATCTTGGTGATATGGATTGGACTTTTGCAGAAATTATTGAACGGGCTTCTTATGGAGTAGATCTTTATCCCGGTGATGTAATCGGTAGCGGCACTGTTGGTACGGGTTGCTTTTTGGAACTGAATGGTACGGGAAAATTCAATGATCCGAATTATGCGGAGCAGTGGTTAAAAGATGGCGATGTTGTTGAAATGGAAATTGATGGACTTGGCATATTAATTAATACCATCGCTATGGAAGAAACGGATTGGAGCATTTTAAGAAGAAAAAAAGTCTAAGAAGCTGTTTAAAAATGATTCTGCAATTTCCTATATGGCTAAAAATGATCGGTGGGGACACCGACCACGGCGGGCCGCCGCCGTTCATGTCCCCACGAACGGCTTAGAATAAAAAAGGCCTAAGAGAGAGAAAAGAAAAAAAGAGAAAAGGGTTTTTAGATGATTAAACGTTTTGAGTTAAAAATATTATCACCTATGGTTGTATTTATTCCGGCTAAATTATGCAAGTGCACAAAATAACAAGCCTGTCCCACACGCGGAAAAATATATCTTTTCATCCCCTGTTGCGTATGGGCGCTAAGATTATCTCTATTGTCTTTCACCCGCTTTTTATACCTGTTTATATTTCCTTGTTTTTATTATATTACACACCACTCTTTCCACAATTTACAGAGGAGAATAAATTATTACTGTTGCTTCGGTTTTTAATCATGTACACTGTTTTTCCCCTGGTTACTATTTTACTGGCAAAAGGATTAGGCTTTGTGCAATCCATTTATTTACGTACACAAAAAGATAGAATCATTCCCTATGTGGCTTGTGGCATCTATTATTTTTGGATGTGGTACGTATTAAGAAATCAACCAGAATTCCCGCGGCAGTTGGTCATGTTGAGTATGTCAATTTTTATTGCTGCCAGCTTGGGCTTGATTTTTAACAGCTATCTTAAAATAAGCATGCATAGCATTGCGGTTGGTGTGATGGCAGCTTTTATTTATTGCATTGCTCTTCTATCCGATGCTAACATAGGCATTTATATTTCACTCACTTTCTTAATTGCCGGAGCGGTTGGAACAGCAAGATTGGTCAATGCTGACCATTACCCGGTAGAGGTGTATGGGGGTTTTTTTATAGGTATCTGCTCTCTTCTGTTCGCCTATTGGATAGTAATGTGAAAAGAAATCCATAGAGAATAGTTAATAGTTCATTGCTCATAGGATTTTGATTTTCTCCGGGAATCATGATCTATGAACCATTAATGTTTTATTACTTACTGTTGCTGCCTGCAAAAAAACATCCTTATATTCTTGCTGAAGTGGATTTCTACTATTAGGTTCTGCCTGAAATATTATCCAGAAGCTGTTTAAAAAAAGAGGCTATAAATTTCGTATTGCTTCCGCAATGGTGATTGTAAAAATTACTTTAAAACAATCTCCCCGCACTAACACTGTAGAATGATATGCGCAAAATCACCAACCATTTTTCAGTACATTACCATAAGAAACTTTGAAACGGATATATCTTTACGGACAGGTTATCTACAAACTACTCACCTTTTCTTCCATCAATTGTTTCACAATTTTTTCCAATTCGTAAATGCGTTTTCCAATTTCGGGAGGTTGCGAAAACAGCCTGGCTTCGTAAAGAACTTGTATAATCACCGGCGGGAGAGCCGGTAACAGCACTATAAGCTCTTTATGACAAATAAACCGAAATGAATAAACTTTCTATTTTACTACATCAACTTAGCTCCTGAAAGCAATTCATTAGCCTTTGCAACTTTATCAGGAAAAGATGATTGAGATGACTGTCTCTTTGAAAGCGAAAATTTGGGGACGGTACTTTTTCGCTTAAATAAACGCTGGGTTAATTTAGCAGATTTGGACTTTGCTGTATTTCTTTTTGTTAAACCCATGTCAAACATTCCTAATTCATAATTCACTACTCACCTTCTCCTCCATCAATTGTTTTATAATTTTTTCCAGTTCGTATATGCGTTTTTCCAATTCGGGAAGATTGCGAAAAACAGCCTGGCTTCGTAAAGAACTGGTATAATCACCGGCAGGAGAACCGGTAACAGCACTATAAGGCTCTTTCATGGATTTGCTAACACCGCTTTGTGCGTTGATCTTGGAGCCGTCTGCAATTTGAATATGTCCTACCAAACCAGCCTGCCCGCCTATCATTACATTGCTGCCGATTTTAGTGGAACCTGAAACACCTGCCTGAGCCGCAATCACCGTGCTATTGCCAACTTCTACATTATGGGCTATTTGAATGAGATTATCAAGTTTGGCGCCTGATCTGATACAGGTTGAACCAATAGTAGCACGGTCAATAGTAGTATTGGCACCTATTTCTACATTGTCTTCAATTATTACATTGCCGATCTGCGGAATTTTTTTAAACGATCCGTCTGCCTGTGGTGCAAAGCCAAAACCGTCGCCACCGATTACGCTACCTGCGTGTATTATAACTGTATTCCCTAATACACAGTCATGGTAAATTTTTACACCCGGATGAATGAGGCAATTTTCTCCAATCTGTACATTGTCGCCGATATAGGAATTGGGAAATACTTTGGTATTATTACCAATTATTACATTATCTCCTATATAAGAAAAAGCGCCAACATACACATCATCACCCAGTTTGGCAGAAGAAGAAATATAGCTTGGTTGCTGAATCCCTTTCATTTGTTGAGTAGCCATTTCCTGGTACTTGCTTAACAATTGGGCAAAAGCAGTATAGGCATCTGCAACCCGGATAAGTGTAGGGGAAATGGGTTGCCTTATTTCGTAAGATTCATTAATAATAACAATAGAGGCATTGGTTGTGTATAAATAATCTTCGTATTTAGGATTAGCCAAAAAACTAAGCTGTCCCTCATTTGCTTCTTCAATTTTTCCAAATGAAGAAACAGCTACTTCAGGATCACCTTCAACTTTTCCATTTATCAATAATGAAATATCCGTTGCTTTGAACTGCATAATATAGAAAGTAAAAATTCAAAATGAAAAATTCAAAAAGTATAGAAAAAACTATTTCTCATAAGCTTAACGGAACATAGCTTAAGATATTTTGACTTTTACCCTTTAAATTTTGATTTGGTTTTATCGAAGATAGCAAAGGTAATATTTTTTAACAGGGGCAGACAATTGCTGATGAATGAGTGCATTGTCAACCTGAGAAATATCTCTTACCGTTCCATCTTTAAATAATACGTTTATGTGTTCATCGAAAGGATTATAGGTTGTATTTTGTGCTTCTCCGGTAAAAACAAAGTAGCCAGCTTCCTCTTCTGAAATTTTTAATTGCTTTATCACTTCAGATTTTAAATTTATTACCATTGATTGTTCAAATGGACTGACCTGAAACCGCACCTTTAAAAGTTTTCTATCTACCAATCCTTTACACAATGTTGATAGAATTTTATCCGTATGCCCACACCAGTTTTTAATGGTGCACATCACATCAGTATCATCTAACCCGCAGAATTTTTCCAGGTGATTAATAAAATCATTATGTGATTGTTGTTTGAGAAAAAAATCAAGCGAATTAGAAGCAGCATGCGGTTGAACCCCATGGTCTAAAAGTTCTTTTGCACGGGCAATTATTTTTACCAGCATTTTTTCGGCTGCCAGCACGGTCTTGTGTAAATACACCTGCCAGTACATAAGCCTGCGGGAAACGAGGAATTTTTCTACTGAATAAATGGCTTTTTCTTCTATCATTAATTCGCCATCATACACTACCAGCATTTTTAAAATGCGGTCATAACCAATAACTCCTTCAGAAACCCCTGTAAAAAAAGCATCCCTTGTTAAATAATCCATACGGTCCACATCTAATTGCCCGGTTACCAACTGTCTTAAAAAAGGCTTATGATAACTGCCGCTAAAAATTTCTATTGCGGTTTTCAGTTGCCCATTTAATTGTTCATTCAATAATTTAAAAATGAGAAAAGAAATATCCTCATGGTGAACATCTTTTATTAATATTTTTTCAAGCGCATGTGAATAAGGGCCATGACCAATATCGTGTAATAAGATAGCTGCTTTAGCGCCTATTTCTTCTTCTTTGGTTATTTCAACTCCTTTACCTCGCAATTCATTTAAGGCAAGGCTCATTAAATGATAGGCGCCTAAAGAATGATGCAAACGTGTATGAACCGCTCCGGGATAAACCAATGAGGCAAATGCCATTTGGTGTATGCGCCGCAGTCGCTGATAATAAGGATGAGAAATTATTTCAAACAGGAGCGGGTGATCTATTGTGATAAAGCCATAAACAGGATCGTTGATAATTTTACGAACATAGTCCATACAAGGAGTTAAACTTTCGCTTCAAAATTAAGGGAAGAAAGGATTGTTTACTTTTGAATGCTTGCCTTCTTCGCATGAGTAATGCTTGGACAGATTTGAATATTGCTCTATGTTCAATAGAATTATTGCAGTATAAGAGGGCGACGCAAGGAAAGATGATCAGGGTTATGGAGGGGGTAAAAAATCTAAAATCTTAAATTAAAAATCTGAAATCGAATGGCAGTAGCAAAAATTCTTTGGGTAGATGATGAAATAGAAAGCCTGCAATCGCAAAAAATATTTTTAGAAAATAAAGGATATGAAGTGCATACACTAACGAATGGGTTTGATGCAATTGATTATGTAAAAGAAAATGCAGTGGATGTAGTGCTTATTGATGAATCGATGCCCGGCATTACAGGCCTGGAAACACTGGCCAAAATAAAAGAAGTAAATGCACAGATACCGGTTGTATTGATAACAAAAAATGAAACAGAAAATTTAATGGATGAGGCCATTGGCAGCCAAATATCTGATTACCTTATAAAACCGGTAAACCCTAACCAGGTATGGCTTTCCTTAAAAAAAATTATTGATAACAGGCGCCTGGTGGCCGAGAAAACAACCACAGCTTACCAGCAACAATTCCGTAATCTTTTTATGGCGCTCAACAGTAACCCTACCTACAATGAATGGATGGGGATTTACAAAGAACTGGTGTATTGGGAACTCAGTTTGCAAAAAAGCGACAGCCCGGAAATGCAGGAAATATTGCAATCGCAAAAAAGCGAGGCCAATACAGAATTTTTTAAATTCATTTCAAGAAATTATGTTTCATGGCTAAAAGACAAGGCGACTAATAAACCAGTGATGTCCCATACACTGATTAAAGAAAAAGTGTTACCTCACCTGATAAAGGGAATACCAACTTTTTTTGTGTTGATTGATAATTTGCGATTTGACCAATGGAAAGCTATACAACCCATTTTTTCTGAAAGCTTCCGGTTGATAGAGGAAGATACATTTTACAGCATTTTACCCACAGCTACACAATATGCCCGCAATGCCATTTTTGCCGGGATGATGCCGTTAGAGATTGAAAAGAAATTTCCACAACAATGGAAAAATGATGAAGAAGAAGGTGGCAAAAATTTATATGAAGAAGATCTTTTCAGGGCACAAATGAAAACCCAGGGTAAAAATGATCTTCGCCTTTCTTACACAAAAGTTTTGAATAATCATGCGGGGTTAGACCTTGTAAATAACATACATAATTTATTGCAAAACGATCTGAATGTAATAGTTTACAACTTCGTTGATATGCTAAGCCATGCCAGAACAGAAATGGAAGTATTAAAAGAGTTGGCAGGGGATGAAACAAGTTATAGAAGTATAACCACTTCCTGGTTTGAACATTCTCCCTTGCACCAGGCGCTGAAAAAAATTGCTGATAAAAATATTAAATTAATTATTGCAACCGATCATGGCAGTATAAGAGTAAAAACACCTGTGAAGGTAATTGGCGATAAGCAAACTACTGCTAATCTGCGTTATAAACATGGCCGTAATTTGAATTACGATCCTAAAGAAGTGTTATCTTATAGGGAGCCGAAAGAGATAGGCTTGCCAGTGCCTACCATCAACTCCTCTTATATTTTTGCCCGTGAGGATAGCTTTTTATGTTACCCAAATAATTATAACCATTACGTTAATTATTACCGGAATACTTTTCAGCATGGTGGTGTTAGTATGGAAGAAATGATAGTGCCGGTGGTGCACATGGTGAGTAAGTAACGCTCCCTGTGCCCCGCCAGCTGGCGGGGAACTTGGGCCGTGGAAGTTTT
>MWVW01000141.1_pt1 | contig 17703 bp, 12 predicted proteins | sample 1047191 | NCBI WGS metagenome assembly MWVW01 (sample SAMN06349985, study PRJNA376086) | soil metagenome | isolation source: MtG22-5 sample Antarctic (ecotone) | place: Antarctica
ATACCGATAAAGGGATTAATTGGAGTAGGAGGAATAGCTCAGAAATCGCCCTTTGTAATGCAAATGCTGGCTGATGTTATGAATATGCCAATACGCATTCATTCTTCACAGCAAACCTCCGCCTTAGGAGCTGCAATGTTTGCAGCAACAGTAGCCGGAATATATCCTAAAATAGAATATGCTATGGAAGCTATGGGGCCGGGTTTTAATAAGGAATATGTTCCTGATAAAAACAATGCCGTATCATATAGGAAGCGTTACCTGCAGTATGAAAAATTAAGCGTTTGCTTAGAAAACCATTTAATGAATTGATCTAAATAACAATAAGTTTCTTATCAATAGCCTAAAAGAAAAATATATCATGAAAGAAAAAAATAACCGGCGATCCTTCCTTAAAAATTTAACAATAAGCGGGCTCGGCGTTACTGCAATGCCAGGTGCTCTGTTTAATAGTGAAAGCAAATCTGACTTAGAAAAAGATTTAGACTTAAATATCTCTCAAAAAATCCGTAAAGCACATACATCGGGTAAAAGTAGAGGATATAATGAAAGTTATACCGGCGAATACCTGAAAAGAGTTGCTTTTCCTATTGGAGGTATTGGCGCTGGAATGTTTTGCCTTGAAGGAACAGGAGCTATATCGCACATGTCTGTACGGCATAGGCCGGAAATCTTTCACGAGCCGGCCATGTTTGCTGCAATTGCAATAAAAGGAGAAAAAACGGTTGCAAAAGTAATTGAAGGTCCCGTTCCCGATTGGAAGATGTTTGGGCAGCGTGGGGCAGGTAACGGCTCAGCAGGTTCGGTGTTTGGTTTACCGCGGTTCAACAATGTTGAGTTCACAACACGTTTTCCATTTGGGTATATCAATCTTAAAGATGAAGATCTGCCTCTTGCAGTTAAGGTAACCGGCTGGAGCCCGTTTATTCCTACGGATGAAGACAGTGCAAGCCTTCCGGTGGGCGCATTGGAATATAAATTTGTGAACAAGGGAAATAAGGCAGTTGATGCAGTCTTCTCTTATAATTCCCGCAATTTTATTGTAAAGGATGATAAGGCAACTGCTAAAAAAATATCGGGTAAATCAAAAATTGAAAAGATAGTCAATGGTTTTGTGCTGTCGCAGGAAGGGACAAAAGAAAAGCCCGATCTGCAGGGCCACTTTGCCATTTTTACAGATAACCCTGATACAGCAGTTGATCATTGCTGGTTCCGCGGCGCCTGGTGGGATCCTCTCACTATGGCCTGGAATACCATTAAAGAAGGTAATATAAGAACTCATGAACCGGTTGAATCCGGTGCACCCGGCGCCTCTTTATTTGTGCCGATTAAACTTAATGCCGGGGAGGAAAAAACAATCCGCCTGATGATGGCCTGGTATGTGCCGGATTCGGATTTGCACGTGGGTGAAAAGGTAAAAGATGAAAAGCAAAATTGTGGTACCGGTTGCTGCTCCACTCCTTCAGAGCTTGGCATCGAAAATAAATCCAATTTTAATTCAGCTAACTATAAACCCTGGTACAGCAGTAAGTTTAATGATATTTATGAAGTGGCCCGTTACTGGGAAGAAAACTACAACGACCTTAAAAAGAAATCAGGGCTTTTCAGGGATGCATTTTATTCCAGTACACTTCCCCCTGAGGTAACTGAAGCTGTTGCGGCCAACCTAACAATTCTTAAATCACCAACAGTGATGAGGCAGTACGATGGCCGTTTATGGAATTGGGAAGGATGCGGCGATGATGCAGGATGTTGCCATGGAACCTGCACACACGTATGGAATTATGCCCAGGCGCTGCCACATCTTTTTCCATCCTTAGAAAGAAGTCTTCGACATACCGAGTTTTGTGAAAACCAGGGTATGGAAGGACACCAGGGTTTTAGAGCTAATATGCCTATCAGCCCGGTTAAGCACGATTTTCATTCAGCAGCCGACGGACAGCTTGGCGGCATTATGAAAGTTTATCGTGAGTGGCGCATTAGTGGTGATAACGACTGGCTTAAAAAAATGTATTCAATGGCGAAAAGCAGTATGGACTACTGTATAAAAACATGGGATCCCAAAAGTAAAGGGATTGTAGAAGAGCCGCATCATAATACCTACGACATTGAGTTTTGGGGCCCCGATGGTATGTGTACAAGCTTTTACCTTGGCGCATTAAGCGCTATTTCTGAAATGGGTAAATTCCTGAAAAAAGATGTTTCCCGGTATAAAGATCTCTCCACAAAAGGAAAAAAATACATGGAAGACAAGTTGTATAATGGAGAGTACTTTATGCAGCAGATTCAGTGGACAGGTTTAAATGCTCCCGATCCTGTTAATGCACAATCTTTTAATACTAAATATACCGAAGAGGCGCTTGAAGTATTGAAAAAGGAAGGTCCAAAGTATCAGTATGGTACAGGGTGTTTATCAGATGGCGTTTTGGGAGGATGGATAGCCCGGATGTGCGGACTTGAAGATCCTGCAGATGCAGCAAAAACTAAAAGTCATTTATTGGCAGTTCATAAATATAATTTAAAGAAAGACCTGAGCGATCATGCCAATCCACAACGTCCTGCTTATGCATTGGGCAGTGAAGGAGGATTGCTTTTATGTACCTGGCCAAAAGGAGGAAAACTGTCGTTGCCTTTTGTTTACAGTGATGAAGTATGGACGGGTATCGAATACCAGGTAGCATCACACTTAATGCTTATGGGGCAGGTTGAAGAAGGTCTTGAAATTGTACGTGAGTGCCGCGACCGGTACGATGGGCGCATTCGTAATCCTTTTAATGAGTATGAATGCGGGCACTGGTATGCACGAGCCATGTCAAGTTACGGTTGTTTACAAGGGCTTACAGGTGTGCGTTATGATGCAGTAGATCAAATTTTGTATATAGACTCTAAAGTTGGAGACTTTACAAGTTTTATTTCTGCAGAATCAGGATTTGGAACGGTAAGTCTTAAAAAAGGTAAACCTGCGCTTAAGATAGTTTATGGAAAGTTGCCGGTTAAAAAAGTGATTGTTTCAGGTAAGGAGATAGTATTGAATAAAGCTTAAACTATTTATATATGAAATTAAATCTGAATGCTGTTAACAGCTTAGCAGAGAGCTTTGAAAAAATTGGATACCTGCCTGCTAATGCAAAGCAATATTTCTCAAAAATGGCAGATGACGGTTTTGTCTTCAGCAAGCAATTAGCTGCTGCAGACAGCATTCATCTGCATATTAAAGTAGCTGATGTGGATGAACTGCCTCATACATATATAAGGAGAAAAGGCGGAGAACCTCAAAATGCAAAAGAAGGTTATATCAAATATGCTTTTGCTGATGGATACAATTTTATATTTTCTTCTATTCCCGTTTCTCAGGAGGAAAAGGCAGGATTAGTTTCCCCTGAATTCCCTTACCTCGATCATATTGGAATAGATATCAGGAACGAGAGCGACGAAGCTTACGCAATATATAATGAAATACCTTCTTTAGCCGGGTTAAAAGAATGGACAGTTGTAAAACAGGGAGGCGGTGGTAAAAAAGTATATTGCTGCCATGTGCAGGTTAATGAAAAGTATTGGGTATATCCTCCTGATAGTATTTATTGGGAATTTGCTTTCGGAAATCTTATCGTGAGTGATACTGTATTTGGGTGTGATTTACGACCAGCTAATCCGGCATTAGGCCTGCCGGAGCAAAACACTCAAGGCTGTTGCGGAACTGATGAGAATACATCAAATCATACTTCAGAAAAAGCAGGTACTAATTCGGAGAATAGTTATTACACATGTCTATAACGAATATCCGGGTGAACATAACTGGCCGTACTGGATGGAACATATCAGGGAACACCTTCTTTTTTTTAATAAACAATTGGTTTAGTCAGTATATAGTTTGTTGAAAAATTTCATCAACCGGAACTTTTTCTGCCGGCTTAATATCATTGCTTTTTAGTTCTTTAAATCAATATCCTTTACTTCACCATATCTTTCTTCATGCTATAGATGGAAGTAGTGCCATACTGCAGATTTTAAACATAACTGTCTTGATAAAGCAAAGATTGATGGACTTAAAAAAGTGGCTTGATGATTTTGAATAGAGCAAAAAGTTGATCCATTTGAATACTTCACTTTATCAGATATTTTTACCCATTTTATAACCTTTAAGTGCAAAGAATAAGATAAACATATAACAAGGTATCAATAGCCAATACCCTTGTTGGGGACTGGCTTTATCACTGATATAGCCATATAATAAAGGCGTTATTGCACCTCCGATTACACCCATTATTAATAAGGCCGAACCCTTCTTGGTGAACTTCCCTAATCCATCAATGGCTAATGGCCAAATTGAAGGCCATAAAAGTGCGTTGGATAATCCCAACAGGCAAATAAACCAAACAGAAGTTTTACCCGCAATCAATATAGCCATCACAGAAAATATCAACCCGGTTATGGCAGACAATTGCAATACTCTTTTTTGACGGATGAATTTAGGTATGGCTATTGCCCCGAATAAATAACTGACGATCATGATCAGTAAAGTATAGGTAGCAAAAAACTTAGCCTCTTTAAAACTAAAACCCATGTACTGGCCATAACTAATGATTGAATCAACCACCAATACTTCAACACTTACTGCACAGAAAATAGTGATAGCGCCTAATATTAAATAAGGAAACTGGAAAATACTTGTCCTATCATTTTTGATGGAGTCATTGGCAAATTCATCCTCTTTTTCTTCTACGTCTGGCAAATGCGAGTAGCGAATCATCAATCCCAACCCTGTTAAAACAACAGCCATAATAATATACGGCACTATTAAACGGGAGGCTAATTCATTTAAAATGGTTACTTGCTGCGTTGTTGGTAATGTGGGCAACAGTTTATGAAGGTGATCAATTTCATCAGGATTTTTTGTGATAGCATGAATAAGGATAAGTGGGGCAATGGCACCAGCTACTTTATTGCAAATACCCATAATACTGATGCGTTTAGCGGCGCTTTCAATAGGCCCCAATATGGTGATATAAGGATTGGATGCCGTTTGCAAAATAGTTAAGCCCGTTGCCTGTATGAATAACCCAATTAAAAACAAGCTGTAAGTACGGCTCAGGGCAGCCGGTATAAATATCAAAGCCCCGGCAGCCATTACCAGCAATCCTACTGTCATCCCGTTTTTGAGCCCCGTTTTTTTAAGAATGGTAGAAGCCGGAATGGCCATTACAAAATAGGAAATATAAAAAGCAAAAGCCACCAGCATTGCCTGCTTAGTGGTTAGATCACAGGCTAATTTAAAATAAGGTATTAAAACAGCATTTAACCAGCTCACAAAACCAAAAATGAAAAATAACCCCCCGATGATAAAAATTGCTCTATAATTATTACGGTTACTATCTAATGTTGTTGTTTGTACTTCTGCCATGTTTGTTGATCTTGTTTTTATGTTTTGTTGCTGGCTTAGTTGTCCCGGATGTTATATTTTATATCAAAGAAATTGAACCAATAAATGTGCTTTGTTTTACGGGCATTAAAGTTATTGGCTGTGGAATTACAGCAGTTTGTGCTTTTACAACCAATTGCCACATGAACAGCAAACCAATTATGCAGATAGTTTTTTTATAAATGAGCTGCTTTACGGGGATCATAAACTTTGGATTAAATTATTTTTTAAATTCTTCGTTTCTTACTTTTCTTTCCGCAGCATTACCACTACGGCCATGATCAAAGCCTTGTTCTCTTTCCAACGCTATCATTGCTTTCGGCCTGAAGTTTATGATAAGGGCCCTGCGGTTGGTATTAGTTGAGTTGCCACGGCTGTAATGCAGCGTACCTCCATGATGAAATACACAAGAGCCCGGTTTCAATTCAATAAAAATGCCTTCTTCTTCTGTTGCATCACACGTTAATGCACCACCTTCTTTCCCGGCAAAACGATGGGGGCGCAATTCTTTTAAATGCGAGCCCGGCACATACCACATACAGCCGTTATCCTTTGTTGCTTCATCCAAAGCCAGCCAGCAACTGAATGCCCTTTTGTCGGGCATATTTATCCAGTAAGCTGCATCCTGATGCCATGGCGTTGGTGTATTGGTATGGGGAGCTTTGTTAATCAGCATATCAAAATCCATCTCAATATCTTCTCCTAATATTTGTTTGGCAATAGCAAGGGTTCTTACATGGTAAGGCATTTGTAATAATTCGGGCACAAAATCGCAGGGCCACATGATTTGTGTAATGCTTTCTGTTTTTTTATTGTCACCCAATCCGGCTCCAAGGTCTGCACGGTTCTTACCCGTATCAATAGTGCCATCCAGGAACTTATTATAAATGTTTTTGTACATTTCTACTTCATTTTCATTAATGATATTCTCAATAAGAAGATAACCATTTTCATTAAAGAATTTTATTTGCTCCGGTGTAATTTGAAATGAGGTTTGCATAATTGTATGTTTTAGTTATACCGGTTTTTTAATAGTTGCACCATATAAAGGTTAATATCCCATTGACTTGCAACCGGCTCTTTGGTTTCAGGCAATGTAAACATATAAGGTGCAGGGCCAAATTCCGGGGTAACTGTTAAAAGATCTGTGCATAGAGAATGATGATGATGAATGATGGTATCCCACCAATGCAGATGATAATTTACTGCTTCTTCCCATTCCGGCAATCGTGGGTCGGTTATTTGCGGGCCTTGTGGATGGCCTACCCTTGCATGTATGTGATAAGATTGTTTGATAATCGCATGCAGATTTTCCCGCTGATCCTGTAGATACGATTCCGATACATTGCAGAAATGAGAAAAATCTGCGGCGAAGCGTATTTCCGGAATCGATTCTATAAATTTAAAAGTAGTAGTAACGGAAAAAGGGAATTTCCCCCTGTGTGTTTCATGAATTATCGGGATGCCGGTTTCGTGTTCTATTTTTTGTGATAGGTGAATAAGTTCCAAATTCTGCTCAAACGAATAAAAATCCTTTCCCGTTTGCGAATTGATGAATAAAGGTTTAAATGAAGCTATGTAATAAAGATTTTCTTCAAAGTTCTGTTTGTATTCTGAAAACCCATTACCATTGGCGTCATATTGCTGCCCGATAATTTGTAATGATAATTTATTTGTCCATTCCAGGAATTCATTTTTTAAATTGCTGTTCAATGGAAAGCCAAATTCAATACCATCGTATCCCGCATTTTTTATTTTATGCAGCATCTCTTTTATATTCATATAGGCCAAACCCCACATAGGGCAGAAAAATTGTATTTTCATTGCTCCAACTTTACTAAGCAAACTTAGTTATGCAACTACACAAAGTTTTGTACAATAGTACTGTAATACTAAAATGAACAAATACCATTTAGATACTAATTCTACTGCCGACAGAAAAATTGCAGACTTAACAAAGCTTGGGATTAGAAACGCATTAATAATAGGCAAATACCAATACAACAGTGCCCGTCAAAAATTGAATGCCCATCTTCACAAAGGCATGATGGAGATTTGCTACTGTCACAAAGGCGAGCAGGTGTACGAGGTAGCCAATAGAAGCTACCGCATAAAAGGAGGAGATGTGTTTGTAACCTTTCCGGATGAAATGCACAGCACAGGCGATCATCCTGAAGAAAAAGGAGTTTTGTACTGGCTGGTTATAAAAATTCCCTTTAGCAAGGATATGTTTTTTCATTACGGCAAAAAAGAAAGTGTGGCTTTTATTGATGCGTTGATTAATTTACCGGTCCGGCATTTTAAAGGCAACGCTGAAATGAAAAAAACACTGGAAACCATTTTAGCGATTGCAGATAACAGTAAAAACAAAATGCAGAGAATTATTTTGGAGAACCTGCTTATTTCATTTCTTATCCAGGTAATTGAAACAGCGGCTAACACAGCTCTGCTTTCAAAGCCTTTATCTGACAATGCGGCAAAAATCCACTTGTTTATCATGCATAATTTCAAAGAGGAAATATCAATAGAAGCGATGGCTAAAATGCTTCATTTATCTGTTTCCAGATTTAAGTCATGGTTTAAAGAAGAATTTGGCATACCCCCTTTGGATTTTATTTTGAGAAAAAGAGTTGAAGAAGCAAAAATGATAATGCAAAAACAACCCGCTTTGAGTATGAGCGATATTGCCTATACCTTGGGATTTTCTTCGCCACAATATTTTGCCACGGTGTTTAAGCGATATACTTTTTTGTCGCCTATGCAGTACAAAGCTTCTATTTAAGATTTTAGAAATGGTGCAAGATGCCACAGCACGTAAATCTCAAACATAATTATTCATATCACGCTTTGCAAAAGTTTATACACCAATTGTTTTTTTCTTAGCCATAGCAGTATGTTTAGTTCCTTATTTTTTTGTTGATGATTATATTTTTAATTATCTATCATTTTAAAAAATGAACGGGATTAAATATTTAATTTGCATACACATGGCTTACGTAAATACTTTAAATTCTGACAATAGTTATTGCATAAGGGACATCAGCCGGTTGGATGCCAGGCGAAGGCGAATGCATTTCGAAACCTGCGAAGCGGTTTCGAAAACAAGTCCCGATGATATCGGGATTGCAATAACGAAGCCTTGCAGCTTGAGCTTTTATATAAGTTTTTAAAAGCTTTGTAACAATGTATTTAATCCTAAAATAAAAAATTATTTAATACTTACATTATGAATAGAAGAGAACTATTAAAATCAATCGGAATAAGTGTAGGCGGCACTATCATTTCTACAAAGGTGCTTGCCAGGCTAAGTGATAATTCTTTTGAGTATTCCATACCACCAAACCCGCTGCACAAACCCATTGGCAAGCCTGTTACAGCTATTACACTTGGCGCCGGCAATAGGGGTACTGTGTATGGAAATTTTTCTGCTGAATTTCCGAAAGAATTAAAAATAGTAGGCGTTGCCGAACCTATAAAATATAGGAATGATAAGTATGCAAAGACCCACAAAATTGCCGATGAAAATCGTTTTACTACATGGGAGCATGTTTTTAACCGTCCCAAATTTGCCGATGCCATAATCATTACCACACCCGACAGGTTGCATTATGGACCGTGCATGAAGGCGCTTGAAATGGGTTATGATGTTTTACTTGAAAAACCTATTTCGCCTTCTGAAAAAGAATGCCGTAATATATTGGAACTCTCAAAGAAAAAAGGCCGCATAGTTGCAGTTTGCCATGTGCTGCGTTATGCTCCTTACTTTGTTAAGATGAAAGAATTAATTGCGAAAGGAACTGTTGGAGAGGTAATAAGCGTTCAGCATTTTGAACCAATTGAACATACACACATGGCGCATTCTTATGTACGGGGTAACTGGCACAATTCAAAAGAAACTACACCAATCATCCTGTCAAAATCATGTCATGATCTGGATATAATAAAATGGATGATCAATAAACCCAGCAAGCAAATTGTTGCAATGGGAGACCTAAAATGGTTCAAAATACAAAATGCACCCGAAGGCAGCACACCCCGTTGTACCGATGGTTGCAAAGTGGAAAGGCAATGCCCCTATTCAGCCATCCGAAACTATTATGACAAGCGTGAACGTATAAATGTATTTGATCTGCCCGAGGATAAATCGAAACATGCCGAAGTTATTATGGAGCGGTTAAAAACCACTAATTACGGACGCTGCGTTTACCGTATGGAAAACGATCAGCCGGATCATTATATCACCAGCATACAATTTGGCGATAATGTGACAGCCAATTTTTCTATGGAAGCTTTTACATCTTATGCAGGTCGCCGTACCCGCATTATGGGAGCTATGGGTGATATGGTTGGTGATATGACTGAGCTTGTTATTACCGATTTCAGAACCGGCAAACAAACAAAATTAGTTCCCAAAGCCGAGGATGTGGAAGGTTATAAAAACAGCGGTCATGGTGGTGGAGACTGGCTACTTGCAAGAGACTTTGTGCAGGCCGTAGCACAGCAAAATGCTCAACTGCTTACTTCTACAATTGACGATTCAATAGAGTCGCATGTAATGGGTTTTATGGCAGAAGAAAGCCGCAAAAAAGGAAAGGTAATGCAGATAAAAATGTAGGATAATAAACTGGATGGATAATATTTTAATTTTTTTGCGTTTGCGATGGGGCAGCAATCAATTTTTCATTCAGAAATAACAGATACTAATTCTGAGAATAGTTATTATAAGCCAGGCGATCTTAAAAAATTTGGCAGTATTGGAGATTTTTTGGTCGGTTCCCCAAGTTAATAGTAAATTTCGCTTCGAAATCTGTGCGAGTTAAATTTTGGATATGTTAACCTGTAATCTGAGTGAAGTCTGTAGATAAATTTTATATGAACAAAAAGATAATAATGTTGATGATTGCGGTTTTTTATTCGATTACTGTGAGAAGTCAGGCAATGCCTGGTCTTGCTGCAAAGAATAAGCCTAATATCATCTTTATCCTCACCGACGACCTTGGCTACGGCGATTTAGGAGTTTTTTATCAGCAACAGCGGGAAAAAGCGAAAGATAAAAGTGAGCCATGGATGTTTACACCTAATTTAGACCATCTTGCCATACAGGGAGCGCAGCTTACCCAACAATACTGTGCAGCTCCGGTTTGCGCACCTTCAAGGGCATCACTTTTGTCAGGGTTAAGCCAGGGACATGCAAACGTTCGTAATAACCAGTTTGATAAAGCGCTGGAAGACAACCATACCATGGCATCAGTACTGCAAAAAGCAGGGTATACCACTGCCGCTATAGGTAAATGGGGATTACAAGGCGATACACGATGGGATAAAAATGGTTCTCAATGGCCAGGACATCCATTAAATAGAGGATTTGACTATTTCTTTGGCTACATGCGTCATGTAGACGGCCACGAACATTATCCAAAGGAAGGCATTTACAGAGGAGAGAAACAAGTTTGGGAAAACCGCACAACTGTTGAAGGGTTAGACAAATGTTATACAGGCGATCTTTGGACCGCAGCTACAAAAAAATGGATTGTAGATCATAAGAAAAGTAAAGAAGCAGATGCGCCATTCTTTATTTTCCTAGCTTATGATACACCACATGCAGTTTTGGAACTACCCACGCAAGCCTATCCGTCGGGCGGAGGACTTAAGGGCGGACTTCAATGGTTGGGTAAGCCGGGAAACATGATCAATACAGCAGCAGGAACGGTGGATTCATGGATTCATCCTGATTATGTATCTGCAGTTTATGATGATGACAACAACCCAGCAACACTAGAAAAAGCATGGCCAGAAGTGTATAAACGATACGCTGCTTCAGTAAGGCGAATTGACGACGGTGTTGGAGATCTGAGAACCCTGCTAAAAGATCTGAAGTTGGATTCTAACACACTAATTGTCTTCACATCGGATAATGGCCCTTCTCTGGAATCGTACTTACCCAAGAATTATATCGAAAACCTACCCGATTTCTTTAACAGTTTTGGCCCTTTCGATGGCGTAAAACGCGATTGTTGGGAAGGAGGGGTACGTGTACCCACTATTGCTTATTGGCCGCAACGCATACCAGCCGGCCGCAAAGTAGCAAGTCCAAGCATGTCGTACGATTGGCTACCTACCTTTACTGATGCAGCCGGACTCCCAGCACCCGCCCGAACCGACGGAGTTTCGCTGCTTCCATCGCTAACCGGAAAAGGAAAACAACGGGAAAGCCTGGTATATATAGAATACTTTAATACTGATTCAACTCCGGATCTTCCTGAGTTTAATCCTGCACATCGTAACAGGAAACGAAATCAGATGCAACTAATTCGATTTGGGGATATGGTAGGAGTACGTTATAATATTAAATCGCAAGGCGATGATTTTGAGATTTATGATGCAGTAAAAGATCCCGGCCAAAGTATTAATCTTGCTAAAAACCAGGTAATGAGTGTTTTACAGAAGCAGATGAAAGAAAAGGTACTCCAGGTTCGCAGGACTGATACAGCAGCAGCAAGACCTTATGATAATGAATTAATACCCGCAATGGCCAGTAAGAGCACCAAACCAGGAGTAAACTGGAAAAGTTATACCGGCAATTTTCCATGGATACCAGATGTTACAACCTTACAAGCAGCCAAAGGAGGAAATATACCACAGCCATCTCTGGGTATAAGTAAGCAGGATAAAAACACGGTGTTGTTTTTTAAAGGATATTTGAAAGTTCCGGCAGATGGCGAGTATGATTTCTATTTAAGTGCAGATGCAGGAGCGATGCTCCGCATACATGAAGTATTAGTAATAGATGCCGATTATGGTTATAAAAGCGGAGAAGAACGCACTGGCAAAGTTCTGCTGAAAGCCGGGTTACATCCATTCAGATTGTATTATAAATCAGGAAGCAAGCCCCTGCTGAACTTTAAATGGCAAGGTCCTGGTATTACAAAGCAGGAAATACCTGGAACCATTTTTCGCAGAGATTAAGGTGCAGATATTATTAACCAATAAATACCCAAATTATACGATTATGAGACCCTTCTTATATACTCTTCTTTGTTTTTTTATTTACGGGAACACCGCTTCTGCTCAGCAAAATTATACTGTTCAATCTTTGGATGGTAAATTAAAAGCAATTGTTGAGTTAAAAGACAAACTGACTTATACTGTTATACACGAGACTGATACCATAATTGCACCTTCAGCTATTTCGTTGCATTTAGTTGGTGGTGAAGTTCTGGGTGCTAAACCACGTTTCAAAAACATAAAAAGGAATTCCGTAAATCAAACTATAGAGGCCTTATTTTATAAAAGGAAAGAAATAAAAGATGTCTACAATGAAATGATTTTGAGCTTTTCCGGTGATTATAGCGTTACTTTCAGGGCTTATAATGACGGGGTTGCTTACCGTTTTGCTACATCAAAAAAGAAAGATTTCTTAATTAAGAACGAAGAAGTAACATTTAACTTTAATTCTGATTACCCCACAATAGTTCCATTTGTGAAAGAAGATGAGAATGCATCTTTTGCAAAGCAATTCGATAATTCTTTCGAGAACATTTATACAAATGCACCATTGTCTAAACTCAACCCGAAACGTTTAGCTTTTCTTCCATTATTAGTCGAGGTGAAAAATGGCAAAAAGGTTTGCATCACAGAGGCAGATCTTGAAAACTACCCGGGTTTGTATTTAAACCATAAAGCAACCACAAATACTTTAGCTGGAGTTTTTGCACCTTACCCTAAAAAATTAACTCAAGGTGGACACAATAAACTTCAGCTGTTGGTTAAAGAAAGTGAAAATTATATCGCTAAAGCAAAGGGGAACCACAAATTCCCCTGGAGGGCGATGGTAGTTTCCACACGGGATAAGCAGCTTGCTGATAATGATATGGTATTTAAATTGGCATCAGCTTCGCGTATTAAAGATGTTTCGTGGATTAAACCTGGAAAAGTTGCATGGGATTGGTGGAACGACTGGAACATTTCCGGAGTAGATTTCAAATCTGGCGTAAATAACCAAACATATAAGTACTATATCGATTTCGCATCGCAGAATAATATAAAATATGTTATTCTTGATGAAGGCTGGGCTGTAAATTTGCAGGCTGATTTAATGCAGGTGGTTCCCGAAATCAATATTAAAGAACTGGTTGATTATGCAGCTGCCAAAAATGTAGATATTATTTTATGGGCCGGTTTTTATGCTTTGGATCGCGACATGGAAAACGTGATGAAGCGTTATGCAAATCTGGGTGTAAAGGGTTTTAAAGTTGATTTTATGAATCGCGATGATCAACCAATGGTTGAATTTTATTACCGTACTGCTCAAACTGCGGCTAAGTACAATTTGCTAGTCGATTTTCATGGTGCTTATAAACCCACGGGACTCCAAAGAACTTATCCGAATGTGCTTAATTTTGAAGGTGTTCATGGATTGGAACAAATGAAATGGTCGCCAAATTCAGTTGATCAGGTAACCTACGATGTTACAATTCCTTTTATTAGAATGCTTGCCGGACCTATGGATTATACTCAGGGTGCCATGCGTAATTCAACCAAAAAAGATTATTATCCTGTTTGGTCAGATCCAATGAGCCAGGGAACCCGCTGTCGTCAATTAGCTCAATATATTATATTCGAAGCTCCGCTAAATATGCTTTGCGATAACCCTACAAATTATATTAAAGAGCCTGAATGCACAAAATTTATTGCTTCTGTACCAGAAACCTGGGACAATACAATTGCTTTAGATGGTAATATAGGCGAATATGTAGCCATTGCACGCAAAAAGGGTAACGATTGGTATGTTGGTACTTTAACAAATTGGGATGACCGTGAACTTGAATTGGATTTGTCGTTTTTAGATAGTGGAAGCTATAAAGCTGAAGTGTTTCGGGATGGTATAAATGCAGATCGTAAGCCATCTGATTATAAACATGAAGTAATCAATGTGCCTGCCAGTAAAAAATTAAAAGTTTCTATGGCTCCTGGTGGTGGATGTGCACTTAGAATTTATCAGTAAGTTTTGTCGACATAATAAGTACTTTTATACCTTAAAACTAACAATCTCCAAAGAATAAACCTGTTAGGTTTTTCACATCAGCAAATAATAAAATTTATACTTATAAAGATGCAGCAGTTAAGATCAACTTTTAAAATCAATAATCGCATCAAACAATCTCTGCAAATTCTCTTTGCATTATTATTCATATTATTAACTGGTGCAACAAAAACCTTTGCTCAAAATAAAATAATCCTGGCTGAAAATAGTAAGGCAAAATTTATCATTAATCTTCCTGTTAATTCCATATAGCCTTCAAAGTTTTTATGCATCAACAATTTTTAATAGTTCATTAAATAATAAACATGAAAAGCTCAGGAAAAGAATTTATTAATAAGATTGGATATGCTGCATCTGCAGGTATTTTTTCACGTGTGCCATCACAGATAAATTATATGAATTTATCTAAAAACATCTGGATATTCTTTTTGCTGATCGTATCATTTCCTGTTTTTGCACAAAAAGACATTCAGTTAAAATCACCTGACGGTAATGTTGTTTTTTTATTTAAACTCACAGAAAAAGCGCCGGTTTACCGCGTAGTATATAAAGGAAAAACACTGATTGAAGATTCGGAGCTAAGCCTATCTTTTAAGGAAAATGGCAATTTTGGTACAAACCTCAATATGCTAAAACCCCGCTTTAGCCAGGTTGATGAAACGTACGACCTGGTGGTAGGTAAGGCAACAACTGTAAGAAACCAACATAAGGAGGTTATTATTCCCTTAATAGAACAGAGCGGGGGAAAAAGGCAAATCAATCTGGTAGTAAGGGCTTTTAATGATGGGCTTGCTTTCCGTTATGAATTTCCCAAACAAAAAAACTGGCCGTCTTATACACTACTTGATGAAAACAGCACTTTTAATATAGCTGGTGACCCGACCGTTTACACCCTTTTTTGGGGCAATAAAGAATATACCAACAACCATGAAGGCTTGTACAACATATTGCCGCTTAGCCAGGTTAAAGAAGATAGACTAATGGATATGCCGGCGCTGTTTGAGTTTCCGGGAAAAACATATATGGCCATCACCGAAGCTAATTTGAGGGATTATGCCGGCATGTACCTGACAAAATATAATGGTAAACTCAAGAGCCGGCTTTCTCCGTTGCCTGGGCAAACTGAAATAAAAGTAAAAGCTACCCTGCCGCACCGCACTCCCTGGCGGGTAATGATGATCAGCGACCGGGCAGGCGCTCTGATTGAGTCAAATATTATAACAAGTCTTAATGAACCTTCCAATATCAAAGACCTGTCATGGATTAAACCCGGCAAAACAACTTTTCACTGGTGGAACGGCGATATTATACCCGACACTACTATTACGCCTGGTATCAACTTCGATTTTAATAAATATTATATAGACTTTGCTGCACGCAATAATATACAATACCATGCGGTGATCGGGTATGGAGAAATTCCCTGGTATTTTGACGATGGTGTTAACTATGGTTATCCGGGTCCTAATGCGAATGCTGCAAGGCAAAAGCCGGGACTGGATATGAAGCGGATCAGCGATTATGCCAAACAAAAAGGAGTAGGAATTCATGTGTGGGTACACTGGGAAGCAATATATCCGAAGCTGGAAGAAACTTTTGCACTGTTTGAAAAATGGGGCATCAATGGAATGATGATAGATTATTTGGACCGTACCGATCAGGAAATGGTTAAAATACAGGAAGAAATGTTACAAAAGGCTGCTGAACATAAGCTGTACATACAGTTTCATGGAGCCTATAAACCTACCGGGCTGCACCGTACTTACCCCAATGAATTTACCCGGGAAGGTACATGGAACTATGAACGAAACAAATGGATAAAAGAAGGAGTAAGCCCCGATCATGATCTTAATATAGTATTTACCCGCTTGCTTGCCGGCGCTTCGGATTATCATCTGGGCGGTTTCAGGGCGGTGCCTGAATCTGAATTCAAGCCAAAATTTATTCGGCCGCAAATGCTGGGCACCCGTTGTCACATGTTGGCTATGTACGTGGTATTGGAAAGCTACCTGGCTTCGCTTTGCGATTATCCGCAGGCTTATGAAGGTGAACCTGGCTTTGAGTTTTTGAAAGTAGTGCCCACCACATGGGATGAAACTATTGTACCTGATGCCGTAGTAGGCGAATATGTTACTGTTGCCCGGCGAAAGGGTGCGGATTGGTATGTGGGAAGTTTAAACAACAGCAAATCCAGAACGATAAAAGCTTCACTGAATTTTTTGCCGCCAGGCAATTATACCGCCGAACTTTATACCGACGCTGCGGATGCTGCGAAAAATCCTAACCACCTAACCAAACAAACCAAAACCGTAAGCAGTAAGGATATACTTACCTTGAAATTAGCAGCAGGCGGCGGGCAGGTGATGAGGTTAGTAAAGCAATGATTTTGTCATAGTAACAGGTGCGATATTTTTCTTATTATGGTAGATGTATTCAGTTTAATATTATAAAGTACTTTAAGAGATTTTATCATGATGTTTGCTTCATTATATGCAAGTATTACACATTGGCAACCGGCGTTTGGTAATTTCTGAAACTGCTTTTAGCAGAAAGTATTAATTCGATTGAGAATATTGAACCATGAAGAAACGAAGACAAAGAAACACGAAGCCTTAACGAAACTCAGAGCCTTTGTGCCTCAGATTCTTTATTTAAAAAGTAACGGCAAAAATGAAATTGCAACTCTATAAAAATATTTTTACATGTACAATAAGACAATTATCCTTGCTCTTTTGATTCATTTATTATCAGTAAAGTTGTTGACAGTTGTGGATTGTATAGTTATTCAGCAAACCCTAATTAAATGAGGATTGCAGACTTACAAATTTAACTATAAAACTTAATGTAACCCGCAGGCAAATTGCAGCTGGGGTAATAATATAACAAAGAGAAGTTAATACTGGCTTATGATGACAAACAGGGAAATATTTTAGAAAAATAAAAGCTTCCATATGCATTTATTCTCTTTCAAGTTGCGAATACACTCCCCAATTTATTTTTACTTTAAAATTCTGTCTCAGACTGTTTTCTTTAAACCTGAACAACCATTGGTTTATATCATGCAGAACCGATTTCCATATTATGAAGACATGCTTGCAAATAGCAAGAGCTGCAATACATTTTCTCTTTATATACTTTGAGATAAATTATGACCACATAAGGATGAGTTTATGACATCTCCTGATCACATTACTTGATGATCAATAAGAATCCCGATATGGCTGTGACGTAAATTTTATGT
>MWVW01000142.1_pt1 | contig 17482 bp, 20 predicted proteins | sample 1047191 | NCBI WGS metagenome assembly MWVW01 (sample SAMN06349985, study PRJNA376086) | soil metagenome | isolation source: MtG22-5 sample Antarctic (ecotone) | place: Antarctica
ATAGGTTTAAGTTGTAATAATTTTGCCACATAATCCATAGCTTCTACACTGAGCCAGCCTGCATTTTCTTCCTGCGCAATATGTAACAAAGGCAAGAGGGCACTTTTCTTTTTATCGTCTGGATAGCGGGCTATGATTTCTGAAGCTTTATTTTTATTATGTTCTGAAAAGGTCATAAGGTGACTAGTTTTTTCTTTGTAAAATCTTTTCAAGCTTTTTTACATCATCTAAATCTTGCAATCTGCCCACGGCTTTTTTATTTTGTATCAGAGATTACAGCTTCAGCAAAAGTTAGTTTTCTTACCGGCCAATCTCTTCGATCTTTTTTCATTACTGCTGTTTTTATCATTTACATTAGTCCACCTCATGTTCATTCCCTACCCATCCATTTCCCCTGCTATCAGATTCAAGGAAGACAATACAATAATTGCATCACTCAACATACTCCCCCTGATCAATTCTTCGTAAGCCTGGTAATAGATGAAGCAGGGGCGCCTAAAATGGAGGCGGTACGGCGTTCTGCCACCATCTGATATAAGATAAAATCCCAGCTCCCCGTTGCCCCCTTCTACACAATTGTACACTTCACCGGGCGGAATGTCTATTTCTCCCATCACAATTTTGAAATGATAGATTAAAGCTTCCATTTTCGTATAAACATCTTCCTTTTCCGGTAAATAGTACTCAGGCACATCAGCATGAAATACTGTAGCTTCTTCGCCTTTGAATTCCTGAATTTTTTTATAAGCTTGTTCAATGATCCTCAGAGACTGCCACATTTCCTGGTTACGAACCAAAAAGCGATCGTAGCTATCTCCTGTTTTTCCAACAGGTATTTCAAAATCAAAATCCTGGTAACTGCTATACGGAGTATGCACACGTACATCATAATCTACTCCCGCAGCACGAAGGTTAGGACCTGTAAAACCATAATTCAGCGCACGTTCGCCCGTGATGGGACCCGTACCTATGGTACGTTCCATGAAAATACGGTTACGGGTAAATAAATTTTCAAATTCTTTTAATACGCCAGGGTATTCTTTTAAAAACTTTTCAAGTTTGGTAAATGCAATGTCGTTGAAATCTCTTTCGAATCCGCCTATACGTCCAATATTCGTGGTCAACCTTGAACCGCAAACTTCCTCCCATATTTCGTAGATCAGCTCACGGTATTGCATTACATATAAAAAACCTGTGAAAGCTCCCGTATCAACACCGATCACTGAGTTACATATCAGATGATCGGCTATGCGTGCCAGTTCCATAATAACTACCCTGAGGTAATCCACACGTTTGGGTGTTTGTATGCCAAGTAATTTTTCACAGGTAAGGTGCCATCCCATATTATTAATAGGGGAAGAACAATAATTCATCCTATCTGTAAGAGGCGTGATCTGGTAAAGAGGACGACGCTCCGCAATCTTTTCAAATGCCCTGTGTATATATCCTACGGTTTGCTCAGTTGATACAATACGTTCGCCATCTACTTCTAATATATTTTGAAACACACCATGTGTTGCAGGATGTGTGGGACCCAGATTTAAAGTAGTGGTGGTCTTTTCAATGCTGCCTTTAGGTAGCGTAGTATGTTTTTCAGTTGTATTCATTTATACTGGTAAAGTATATTTATATTAGTCTGTCAAATTTATTTAAACAACTACCGATCGATCTTATTTATAAGGTGAACTAAGAATATTAATTATTTACCAGCTACTTTTCCGCTTCACTGATTGTTACAGGAGAACCATCGCCCTGCCGGTTGCCAAAATCAAAACTTCCTCCACGTCCGAACATTTCATCATCTTTATCAATTCTTGTCTGGTCTTCTAACGGAAACTCTTTGCGCATAGGGAAATAATCCATTTCTTCTACATTCATGATTCGTTTTAAGTTGGGATGACCAACAAAATTTACCCCAAAAAAATCATAAGCCTCCCGTTCCTGCCAATTCGCGGATGAATAAAGTGCTGTAGCTGTATACACGTCAGGCTGCGAAATGTCCGTAAAAACTTTAAAGCGTATCCTGATATTTTCAACCAGGTTATGGAGGTGATATACCACAGCCAATTCTCTTCCTTTATATGCGGGATAATGAACAACTGTCAGATCTGTGAGGAAACGAAATTCAAGTTCGGAATCATCGTACAAAAACTGTAGCACTTTAAGATTGAATTCCTTTGGCGCCTCAAAAGTTAGCATGGCATAAGGTTCTTCGAAATTGGTTACCTGGTCTCCAAATTGCTCCTGTAATCTTTGTTTAATCCCATCATTGGTTAACGCCATGATCCACTACTAGTTTAGCAAATTACATCAATCATTTATATGCTATTGTATTCCGTAACTGTTCAATAAATTTTTATAGTGTTCACTGTTCCTTCTTCTTACACTTTCCTTACCTACCAGATCCTGTACTCTCATAACACCATCAATTATAGCTTCAGGTCTTGGAGGGCATCCCGGCACATATACATCTACCGGCACTATCTGATCTATACCCTGCAACACACTATAACTATCGAATATACCGCCGCTGCATGCGCATGCCCCTACTGCTATTACCCATCGTGGTTCAGCCATTTGAAGATAAACCTGCTTTAGCACGGGGGCCATTTTTTTTGCAATAGTCCCCATTACCATTAAAAGATCGCACTGGCGGGGAGAAAAACCTAATCTTTCAGATCCAAATCTCGCAAGGTCATAATGCGAAGCCATAGTGGCCATGAATTCAATGCCACAGCATGAAGTAGCAAAAGGTAAAGGCCAAATAGAATTTTTACGTGCCAACCCCACCACATCGCTGAATTTTGAAGCAAAGAAACCTTCACCCTGATGACCCTCCGGCATATCAGCAACGCTGATATCCCTTTCCATGGGTTTTTCTTTAATATTATAAGATACAGGACGAGCCATAAATTCGATTTGAAGATTAGACAAACAGCGTATTGCTAATTGTCACAAATAATTAATCAGTCTTCCCACTGCAAAGCACCTTTTTTTATGATATAAATAAATCCACACATAAAAAATCCTACGAACATTAAAACAGCCCAAAAACCGCTCCAACCCAGTTCTTTGAAATTAACTGCATAAGGATAAAAAAATATCACTTCTACGTCAAACAAAACAAATAAAATCGCGACTAAAAAATATTTGATGGCCATGGGCTGTCGTGCCTCGCCATGACTTTCTATACCACTTGAAAAATTCTGGAGTTTATCACTTGTTTGCCTTTTAGGCCCAAGCAAATGTGTAACGAGCATCAAAAGACTGATCAATCCTACAGCAAACAATACCTGTAATGCCACGGGAAAATAACTCCCCGCACTATTTACATCCATTACGGTATTGGTGATGTCAGATTGAATGAGATAAAACATATGTCTCCATTAAAATCGGGCATACAAAAATAAGCCAGCCCCTTTAATAAAGCAGTAATTATTTAAAACTCAAGCAAATAAAAAAACCTCTTTATAATAGAGGTTTTAAAAAAATATCGAATAGTTTTATTTTACCCTTTCTTTTTTACAGGCGTCTTTGCCTGGTTGGCAGATGTACTGGTTTTGGTTTTTCCCTTCGCCGGTGTTGTGGTTTTAGGAGGTGTAGTTTTAGCAGGTGAGGTTTTAACAGGTGCTTTTAATCTCTGTATAGCAGATTTAAAAGCTGCATTTTCAGGATCAAATTCTAAGCCTTTATTTAAAAATTCAATACCCTTATCTTTTTCACCTTTCACATTTACATAATAATTGGCCAACTGACCTGATGCTTCAATTCCATATGACCTGTATCTCACTTTATCCATCGACGCTACTCTTATTACCTGTTCATATTGTGGTATGGCCAGCCCCTGCGACATTGAAGTATCTATTGAAGCAAGAGACCGGGCACTCCATAAATAACCGAATACACTGTCAGGGAAAGCCCGGCTGTAAGCCTGGAAAATACTGTCAGCACGCTGAAACGATTTTCCCTGATAAAAAGGCAATCCAATTTGGAATAAGGCAGCCGGATTTGAATTTGGATTTAATTTATACATTGCCAGCCTGATATCGCCTTCCGGTATTTTTCTGCTACCTGTTTTAGCCCAATCCAGGGCTTCACCCAGGATCACCATTTTATTTCTTAAAGAAGTATCCTCATCTGCAGCATCCATATATATCTGTAATACCTGGTCAGGATAGTCTTTGGAATAAATGGTTGCTTTTAAAGTATAATCCGGCCCTACTCGGTCTTCTCTTTTTGCACGGGAGAATAACTGGTCAACATATTGCTTACCTGTAGCAGTATCTCCTTTTGCCAGATATGAATAGGCTAATAACCGGTATACGGCAGGTCGTGTTTCATTCCCTGCTTGTGAAGCAATGGTTTTGGCAATATTGATCGCATTGTCATATTTCTTTTGAAGAAATTCAGCCTGAGCTTTATAGTAATCATTCTGTATACTTGGATCAGAAACAGCTATAATCTTATTTGCCAGGGCAGAAGCTGCAGCAAAATCCTGCTTATATAAAAGATTATAATTATACTGACTTGATAGAGCGGGAGCAAACTTCTGATCAATTGTTATTGCTTTGTTCAGGTTCTCGTTGAAAACATCCCAGTTTCTTTGGGTTTCATATATGCGGGCCATACGATAATAGGGTATAGCTAATGATGGATTGGCTTGTGCAGCCTTGATATATGCGGTTACAGCCTGACCGCCATCTTTTGCCTTACGGTAAGCATTTCCAAGATTTATAAAGATATCTGCATTGTTAGGTGCAGCTTGTAAAGCGGCGGTCAGTTTTGCAATGGCATAAGCAATATCACCATTTTTTCCATCCACATTAGCCCGGCCTATGGCATTCAATACATTGGCATCATCGCCTTTTTTACCACGGCTCATGCTAATAGCAGTTTCAAAACGCTGACGTGCTTCAGCTGTTTTGCCTTCCATGAGCTCTACATGTCCCATTCCAACGAGTAAGAAAGGTGCATTGCCGCTGGTTCCTAATGATTTCTCGTAATGTTGCCGTGCAGCAGTAATATTATCGACTGCCAGGAAAGTTTGTCCCAGCCAATAAGTAGCTTCAATATTATTTGGGTTTGAAGCCAGCATACGTTCAAAATTTGCTTTAGCACTTGCATTTCTCTCAGCATAAAGGTGATTGATACCTTCCTGTATGGATTGTGCCAATGTAGATAATGTCAACACAGTTGATATAACAAAAAGACTTACTATTTTCTTCATTTCCTGCTTTTTAAAGGTTTCCTAATAGAGTTTAAAAACTATATAATAGTTTACACTGTACTTGTTAATATTTAATCAGTTATGGTAGCTTCACGTAGGGTAAACTGCATTAATGCCGGCATCAAATAAGCTCTCTTAAAAATAAGCTGACCCCGTGGCGTAGTCATAAAATAAGCGAAACCATGCCCGAGCCCATTATGCGCTTCTTTTACCACATATACCAAATCACGTACCATAGGATAGCGGCGGTAATAAATATTTGCCTGTAAAGGCTGTACATAGCCTCCCGGTTTATCTGTACTCTCAATATATGCAAGTTTTATTTTTTGTAAAAATGTCAATTGGGTGGAGTCTTCCTTGTTACCCACCCAACTTACTCCGATGAAGCCTACTGCATTCCGGGTTTTAGATACATAATCTATAACACCTTCGCTACTTTGGGCTGCCACTACTTCAGAGCTTAAACTATCGCCACGCAATACTGAATCCAATACAAAACGCACTGTACTGGTGGCGCTCAACCCATCAAAAACGGGTACCACATTTTTTTTACTCCGCCCTGTTAGTAAATCTTTTATTTCCTGCATAGTAAATAAGGAATCAACAGACAATGGATTGGTTATTACTGCAACAGCATCAAATGCCACTACCATCCGTGCAGGTAATATTTTCATTGAATCTTCCAGAAAGTTTTTTTCATTGGCAGAATAAGCTCTGGTAGCAATCACTACCCGTATAGAATCTACAGCAAAATCACGGAGGCAGTCCGCCTCGGGCTTATAATGTGCAATGATTTTTGTGGCAGGATAAGTAGATTCATATACTTGTATCTGTGAATCAATTATAGGCTTAAAGCTTTCATCCACGCTGATGTGAATAGTTCCACTATCTCTTGTGTCTGTTCCTGAGCGGGCCCCTTCACTTCCGCATCCATTGAAACAAAGAGGAATAGACATGAGACTTACCCATCGTATAACCAAACTTATCTTGTCTATCATCATTCTGTGAAATAATTCTTTTTGTACCCGCGGTAGATCCGCCAGAGCCCATAAATAATAAATAACCCCCCGATCAGATAATCCAGTGAAGATGGTTCCCGGTTAAATATATTAATATCCAGCTGTTCATATATTAAAAAATAAAGACCAAAAAAAATAAACACTATGCCCATGATATAGTTCATCATTGACCGAACAACAGATACCTGTTTACGTCTTTTTTGTTCAAATTCTTCGAGCATGGTAACTTTTTGAATCAGGGCAAATTAAACAATTTTACTCTTCCATAGCCTGAAAGGTCACTGGTTGAATAAATGAAACGGCAACGGGATGTCTGTTTTGAATTGCAGGCTTCCATTTTGGCATTTTCTTTAAAACCCGGATCACTTCGTTGTCTAAAGTATTTCCTCCGGATTGGACTATCTCAAAACCGTCAATACTGCCATCAATACCTACAAAAAATTTTACCAAAACGGTTTTGCAAACGCCGGATTCCATGTCTTCCGGCACCCTCAGGAAACGGTTTAGGAATGAGAGCCATGCTTGTTGTCCTCCGGGAAACTGTGGTTCTGCTTCAATAGGATCAAATATTGCCTGGGATTTTTCCACAGGCAATTCTTTTTCATTTCCTGCTTCTGAATCATCCATATGTAAAGGAATTGCCTCATTTATCCCATGGCCTATGTGGTTTTTAATTCCTACATCAGCCAACAGGTCTGTACCAGGAACGTCAACCAGGGTGGTTTCATCAGGAGTAAAAACGATTGTGGAATGGCGTATTGCAGCTGTATGGAATTTTTGTGGAGGATCAGGTGGTTTTGGTTTATTAATTACTTCGGCAGGCAATTGCACGGATGAAACAATTATTTCTTCATTTGCCGATGTCATAGAAGCGGCAGGTAAGTATTCTGGTTTAAAGAGTAACAGAATCAAAAAAAATAAGGTGATACTACTGGCTAATGCCAACCATAAATGCGTGGGATAAATTTTTCTCAAAATGTATGCTCCGTATTCTTTATTCCGGTTTTCAAAAATGATCTCTAGAAAATCCGCTTTTAATATTTGCTGGCTGGTCATGTGCAAATGGTTTTATTTTAGATGCCAATTGAATCTCATTCCATAAAAGGATACTTGGCCATCAGTTTGGGCAGGCATTAATTTTGGGACAGAATTATTACTATGAAAATTTTAATGGTGTGCCTGGGAAATATATGCCGCAGCCCATTGGCAGAAGGTATATTGCAGCATAAAGCAAAATCTGCCGGCCTGCAATGGCAAATTGATAGTGCAGGCACTAACAGTTATCATATAGGACAGCCGCCTCACAAGCTGTCTCAAAAAGTTGCAAAGTTAAATGGTGTGGATATTTGTAGCCAGCGGGCAAGAAAATTTGTGAAAGAAGATTTGGATATGTATGATAAAATTTATGCGATGGCTGATGATGTGATCGATGATATAAAAAAAATTTCCCGTGACAAATTTGACCCCTCAAAAGTTGATCTTTTCTTAAATGAATTATACCCGGGTAAGCATATGTCAGTTCCGGACCCATGGTATGGAACTGAACCGGGCTATCGCGAAGTCTATAAATTAATTGACAAAACCTGTGAGGCCATCATTCAAAAATATGCTGGTATTGCTACAGGAAAATAACTGTTCCTTCCTATTGAGCTTTTAGTTTTTACTTTTGACTGAATGAAACCTTCTCTTCCACAAGGCACACGGGATTTTGGCCCGGATGCAGTATATAAACGGGAATTTATTTTTACTACAATAAAAAATGTGTTTGAACTTTATGGGTTTCAGCCGCTGGAAACACCAGCAATGGAAAACATCGATACTTTAATGGGAAAATATGGAGATGAAGGAGATAAGCTCATCTTCAAAATATTAAATAACGGCCTGGATCATCCATCGAAAAGAAAACAGGCAGAAGATGATTTTGAAAAATTATTGCAGGGTAAAAACATAAAAAGCCTGACCGAACGTGCCCTTAAATATGATCTCACTATTCCTTTTGCACGTTATGTAGCTATGAATCATGGACAGTTGACTTTTCCTTTCAAGCGTTATCAGATACAACCTGTATGGCGTGCCGACAGACCACAAAAAGGGCGCTACCGCGAATTTTTTCAATGTGATGCTGATGTAGTAGGAAGTAAATCGTTAATTAATGAAGTTGAATTCGTGTCAATCTATAATGAGGTTTTTCACAGGTTAGGTATCAACAATTATGAATTAAGAATTAATTCCAGGAATATTTTAGCGGCGTTGGCTGAGTTATGCGGCGGTATAGACAAAATGATGGACATCACTATTGCAATTGATAAATTGGATAAAATCGGTATCGATAAAGTGAAGACGGAATTAAGCGAAAAAGGTTTGACCAAAGATGAGATCAACATCGTTGAAAAATACATAAACATCAATGGCAATTCTGAAGAGAAATTAAAAAAAGTAAAAGAACTTTTTGCTGATTCACCAACCGCTAAGAAAGGCATCGAGGAAATAGAATACGTATTTTCAATGGGTAGTATGCAACTTGATAGTAACCAACAAACAGAAAATAGAAAAGAAAGAGATGATCTTTCAAAAAATCCAAATTCATCATTATTAATTGATTTTACCCTGGCCCGTGGACTCAATTATTACACAGGGATTATTTTGGAGGCAAAAGCACCTGCTGAAATTAAAATTGGTTCTATAGGAGGCGGTGGCCGGTATGATGACCTTACCGGTTTATTTGGAGTTCCCCATATTCCTGGGGTAGGTATTTCTTTTGGAGTAGACAGGATTTTTGATGTTATGGAAGAAATGGATTTATTTCCAAAGACAAATGCTTCAGGCACTAAAATTTTATTTCTAAATACCAATGAGAATACAACTGTGGAAGCTTATGAAATGCTTGGGGCTTTGCGTCGAAAAGGGATCGCATCTGAAATTTACCCTGACCCCGTAAAACCAGAAAAACAATTTAAGTATGCTGAGAATAAAAATATTCCCTTTGTTGTCAGGGAAATCAAAAAAAATCTTTGTGTATTAAAAAATATAAAATCGGGTAAACAAAAAACTTTACCAATAGATGATTTGGTGAGGGAAATAAATAACCCTTCAATTTAATCTCCCCTTTCCCGCATAATTCAAAGCAGAATCAAATCGCCCTTCCACTTCAGCAGAAACATGTTTATACCCAAATCGTAAACCGTTGTACAACCGGATTTCTCTCCAAAATAATTTTGTGCTATCCTGTGCTTTATAAATCAATCCCCCGGCCGGATGGGTGAGTGGTATGTGATAGGCTGTATCAATGGATTGATATTGTTTACCAGAATCGGTTAAAAATGCAAAATACAAAACTGCATTCCTGTAATAGTAAAACTGTTCCTGGTTGCCAAGGCTATCCCGCTTGCTTTCTGACTTATGGTAACCTTTTGGAACCAATATATCAAATGATTGCTGCTTACTATTGGCGTTGAAAGAAAAACTTTCTTTTCGATGAGGATCAAAAATTGAACAGGACATAAGCCCAAATGCTGGAAAGAATAAAAATATTTTTAAGCGCATCAGGATATATTCTCAAAAATTATGCTTGCACCCTGACCGACACCTACACACATTGTAGCTAAACCATACTTACTGCCGCGGCGGTGCATCTCATGTGTTAGTGTCGTAGACAAGCGCACGCCACTACAGCCAAGCGGATGTCCCAGGGCAATTGCTCCACCGTTCACATTTACCTTGCTTATTTCCATGCCCAGGTCACGAATACAGGCAAGCGACTGGGAGGCAAACGCTTCATTTAATTCTATAAGGTCCATATGATCAATCGAAAGATGAGCTCTTTTTAATGCCTTTTGTGTAGCAGGCACCGGCCCTATACCCATAATGGCGGGGTCTACCCCGGCAACAGCCATGGATATAATTTTTGCAACAGGTTTCAGATTGTATTTCTTTACCATTTCCTCACTTGCCAGCAACATGGCTGCTGCTCCATCGTTTAAGCCCGCTGCATTGCCTGCCGTAACAGTGCCATCCGGGGAAAAAGCAGGTTTTAAAGCCGCTAGTTTTTCCAGTGATGTTTTTCGGGGATGTTCATCCACATCAAAATTTTGCTTAGCTCCTTTTTCCCTTTCTATTTCAACCGCAACGATTTCATGTTTCCATTTACCTATTTCAAATGCTGTAAAATATTTTTCCTGGGACTGCAGCGCAAATTCATCCTGTGTTTCCCTGCTGATCTTCCATTTTTTTGCAACGTTATCTCCTGTTTCGCCCATACTATAAGGATAATATACCTCCTTTAACTTATTATTAATGAAACGCCATCCCAGGGTAGTATCATAGACTTCTAAAGAACGTTGAAAAGGGGTCGTGGCCTTGGACATTACAAAAGGAGCCCTGCTCATACTTTCCACTCCACAGGCAATGATCATTTCTGCATCGCCACATTTTATCTGCCTCGCTCCATCCATTATCGATTGTAAACCGGAAGCACATAGCCTGTTCACAGTATTGCCAGGCACAGTTACGGGTAATCCTGCCAGTAAAGCCGCCATGCGGGCTACATTCCTGTTATCTTCACCTGCCTGGTTAGCATCTCCGGCCAATACATCTTCAATGTCAGCCGGATCTATGCCGTTGTTTCTTGCCATTAGTTTTTTAATGACAAGTGCAAGCAGATCATCCGGCCGGATACCGCTTAAGCTTCCGCCATATTTCCCTATGGGCGTACGTACGGCATCAATGACAAATACATCTTTCATTTGGTTTTTTATATCATGACAGCTTTTATTCTCCTAACTATAAGTCAATAGGAATTGATTCAGCAGAATGATTGAGTCAACATGAACAATTGTATTCATGAAATCAAAAATTCAATGGTGTTAAAAGCATGCAAGATAATGTGAAGAATTTATTCTGCTAAGCCCTTTAAGTTATCTTTACTTATGAGCGGGTTGGTTTCAGACAGTGTAAAAAAAAGGGCAAATATCCGGCATCTCTCTCTTGTAGATATTGAAGACTTTTTTGCTACAACAGGCGAGAAAAAATTTCGTGCAAAACAAGTGTGGGAATGGCTATGGCAAAAACATGCTCATGCATTTGCGGATATGACCAACCTAAGCAAAGAGCTTCGCCAAAAGCTGGGTGAAAATTTTTCTTTGCCTGCTATTCAAATAGAATCAACACAATACAGCACTGATGGTACTATCAAATCGCGTTTCAAAACGCATGAAGGGCATTTATGCGAAGGTGTGCTGATCCCTACTGAAACAAGGTATACTGCCTGTATTTCCTCCCAGATTGGCTGTTCACTCAGTTGTAAATTTTGTGCTACCGGCTATATGGAACGTAAAAGAAACCTCGATTTTGATGAGATATTTGATGAAGTAGTACTTATCAACCAACAGTCTGAAGCAACCTATGGCAAAAAATTAAGCAACATTGTTTTTATGGGTATGGGTGAGCCATTGCTTAATTATAAAAATGTACTTCGGGCAATAGATAAAATCACATCAGAAGATGGATTGGGAATGAGTGCCCGACGCATCACAGTATCCACGGCAGGCGTGGCGAAAGCCATCAGGCAACTTGGAGATGATAAAGTAAAATTCAAACTGGCATTATCGCTCCATGCACCGAATGATAAAAAGCGAAATCAGATCATGCCGATCAATGAAAGCAATAATTTAAAGTCTTTAAATGATGCACTGAATCATTTTTATAAACAAACTAAAAATGAAATTACCCTTGAATACATACTTTTCAACAATTTTAATGATGGGTTAAAAGATGCTGATGAATTGATTAAGCTTTACCGGCAAATCCCCGCTGACCTTATTAATATTATTGAATACAATCCTATTGATTTTGCCACTTTTGAAAAGCCTTCTGATGAACGCACAGAAGAATTTATGGATTACCTTTCAAAGCATAGGATAAATGCGCGGCTTCGCCGCAGCAGGGGTAAGGATATAGATGCTGCCTGCGGACAATTGGCAAATAAAAATTAACGGGAAGTTTTAAAAACTCATTTCCGGGATATCATGGTCTATAATTAAATGCCCCCATGTTTTTGCCTGAATTTCTTCAACGCTGACGCCCGGTGCTCTTTCCAGCAATTTGAATCCCTGGTCCGTTATATCCAATACTGCAATTTCAGTTACTATTTTTTTTACACATCCTACACCGGTTAGTGGTAATGTACACGCAGGCAACAATTTTGATTCGCCTTTTGAATTGGTATGCATCATGGCAACTATAATGTTGCGGGCGCTGGCCACCAGGTCCATAGCGCCTCCCATTCCTTTTACCATTTTGCCGGGTATTTTCCAGTTGGCAATATCACCGTTTTCACTAACCTCCATAGCACCCAGCACCGTAAGATCTACCTTGCCTGACCTGATCATTCCAAAACTTTCGGCAGAATCGAAAAAAGCACCTCCGGGAAGGATGGTGACAGTCTCTTTTCCTGCATTGATCAGGTCGGCATCTATTTCTTCTTCCGCAGGATAAGGGCCCATGCCAAGCATACCATTTTCGCTTTGCAACATAATATTCATACCCGCCGGAATGTAATTGGCTACGAGTGTAGGTATGCCGATACCGAGATTTACATACATACCGTCTCTTAATTCCTGTGCAATGCGTTTTGCAATACCGTATTTATCGAGAGCCATGTGAAGGTTTAAAGGTTTAGTGATTAGAGGAAGCTAACTGCACAGTTTTTCTTTCAATTCTTTTTTCATAACCAACACCTTGAAAAATACGATGCACATAAATCCCTGCTACGTGTATATGGTCGGGTTCGAGTTCGCCGGGTTCTAACAGTTCCTCTACTTCTGCAATAGTAATTGTTCCTGCCTTAGCCATTGATGTGGAAAAATTTCTTGTTGTTTTACGAAAAACAAGATTGCCATATTTGTCGCCTTTCCATGCTTTTACAATCGCATAATCTGCATGCAAAGCAGTTTCCATTAAATATTTTTTACCATTGAATTCTCTTACCTCTTTACCTTCTCCTATCTCTGTACCATACCCGGCTGGTGTATAGAAAGCCGGTATGCCCATACCTGCCATTTGTATGCGGGTAGCCAGGGTGCCTTGTGGCATCAGATCCACTTCAAGTTCACCACTTAACAACTGACGTTCAAATTCAGCATTCTCTCCTACATAAGAACTCATCATTTTTTTTATTTGTCTGTTTTGTAGAAGCAAGCCCAGCCCAAAATCATCGACTCCTGCGTTGTTGGAAATACAGGTAAGATTTTTAATTCCTTTTTTTACTAATTCAGCAATACAATTCTCAGGAATACCACATAACCCAAAGCCTCCAAGCATTATCGTTGCCCCATCACGAATATCCAGCAAAGCCTCTGTTGCCCCTGCATATACTTTATTCATTTTGCAATTTTGTTGGGATCAAAAATAGGTGTTAAGCTCAAATAAGATGACTCTCTCAGGTAAGTGGTTTATTTCTATTGGAAATACTGCGTAATGAATCAAGAACAACTTTCAGCAGATGGGGGCGGTTTTGATAATAACTAAAACTATTTTTAAATTGATCTGCAGTGATATTATGAGCATCAAAAGCTTTTTGATATAAAACCACTTCTTTGCTGTATTTGCTCAGATCTATATTGCTGAATTGTTGATTCACTACCGAATCTGAAACCGGTATATAATGCAGGAGTTCATCGGCTCTTATAACATCCCATAAGACATTTGCCATTTTATCCTGACCTAAAATATCTTTTGGAATCATTTCCTGTTTACAGGAATTTAAAACAACAAATAAGAGTGAGAATAGAACAAGCTTCTTCATCTCAAATCTTTATAAGCAGATGTATTGGTAAGGTCAAGCTTTAACAGCATATCTCTTGCTCTTGTTTTCATGTCGGTATTAGCTTTGCTAAATACATTTGCCAATTCTGAACTTTTACCCTGGAAAAAAAGCGGTAAAATCATGGAGTTGGGATTCTCACGATTGATTGTCGTCAAAGCCGTTAGTGCATTCAATACACCATTCCTTGCTTCTACTTCATTGTCGAGTAATATATCTAAACCATTCCTATAGTATGAATAAAGTGCATCGTGAATTAATGTAAAACGGTTGTCTGTCAGGTTTTCTATGAGGCGAAACCGATTCCTGATACCATCAAAGGTTTTCCAGCCCGTAATGTCACGGCCTTCGGGTGCATTATTGACAATATTTAAAGCTTTTTGAAAATAAGGGTCACCCCCACGTGGAGAAAAAGAGTCATTATCCAGTCCTAAAATAATATTTGCATAATATGCAAGTACAGCAGTCAGATTTCCGGCAAGCGGATCATTGCTTTGTATGCGGTTTTCATTGAACTCTATAGGTTGAAATTCAATATATCGAAATACTATATCATTATCCTGGAAGTTGATCAAAGGCGATTCGTAAGTAGTGTTATATACAGGTCGTGAAGCCTGCACGGTAAGCGAGCCCTTGAATACATTTTGACCTACAGCTTCATCTATATTCAATAAAAAATTACATTTAATTTTTTCATGAGGCTGATATGTTTCATTGGTCCATCTGCGGTTATTGATAAATGTTGTTAGCGCTGTTTGCAGTGATTGAAATACTTTTTTATCTACCTGTGTACTGATTTGTGTGGCAGACACAGACAGCCTGGCCTGTAGTTCCTGGGCATAACTACATATAGAAAATAAAAATACCAGTATGAACACTACTATATTTTTCATTTTATTCATTATAACAGGTCAATTATTGAATCTACAATATCTTTTGCTACTGATTTCTTGCTTTTGGTCTCAAAACTTTTTTCCCCGCCTTTTTTATAAAACAGTGTCACTTTATTGGTGTCTCCGCCAAAGCCGGCACCTTTATCTTTGAGCGAATTAAGCACTATAATATCAGCGTTTTTTTCACTGATTTTTTTTAAAGCATTTGCTTTTTCATTTTCAGTTTCCAATGCAAAACCTACGAGTATCTGTTTTTCTTTTTTTTCCTTACCAAGTGTTCCCAGTATATCAATAGTTTTTTCAAGCTCAAGGGTCAGGTGGCCATTTGTTTTCTTGATTTTTTGTTCTTTTACTTCTGCGGGTGTATAATCTGCTACGGCTGCTGATAGTACGGCAATATCATAATCATTGTATTTGTTGCAAGCCTCAAACATTTGTCGGGCAGTAGTGGTTTTTATTAAACGAATGTTTTTATTCAGCGAATTCAGGGTAACTGGACCAGATACCAATGTCACATCGGCTCCTCTGGCAGCCAGTTCTTCAGCAATAGCATACCCCATCTTCCCTGATGAATGATTTCCTATAAAACGAACAGGATCAATAGCTTCGTATGTAGGCCCGGCAGTAACCAATGCTTTTTTATTTTTTAACTGGTCTTTATTTTGAAAAAAAGCCAAAATTGAGTGTAAAATAGTTTCCGGCTCTGCCATTCTTCCCTCACCCACAAGTCCGCTGGCAAGATCGCCGTGCTCTGCAGGTAATACAATACAGCCATTGTTTTTAAGCAATGAAATATTACCTGAAGTTGCAGGATGGTGCCACATATCTTCATCCATTGCCGGGGCTGCCATTACAGGGCAAGTAGCAGATAAATAAGTAGCCAAAAGCAGGTTATCACATTGCCCGTGGGCCATTTTACTCAAGGTATTACAGCTTAGAGGAGCAATCAACATAAGGTCAGCCCATCTTCCCAGCATTACATGATTAGACCATTCTGCTTCATCAAACATCTCAGTCAATGCAGGTGAACGAGAAAGAGTGGAAAGCGTAAGCCTGGAAACAAAATCTGAAGCTGCAGGTGTCATAACTATTCTCACTTCAGCTCTTTCTTTGATTAGCAATCGTACTAAATGGGGGATTTTATAAGCTGCTATACTGCCTGTAATCCCAATCAATATTTTTTTTTCGCTTAACATTCAGGAACTAAAATACTATTTCTAAAAACAAAAAGCGACCAGTCCATAGGCTGATCGCTTTAACAGTCTTGTTATAAATTTATTCAAAAAGGTCGTCTTCGTTTTTACGATGGTGAATTTTATCTTCCATGAACTCCTGGGTTGCCAATAAAGCAGGATTAGGCATACGTTCATAAGCCCTTGATATCTCTATTTGCTCTTTGTTCTCATGAATCTCTTCCAGGCTATCGGTATGGCTGGCAAACTCTTCCAGCTTATTATGCAATTCTTCCTTTAAAGATATATTGATCTGGTTGGCACGGCGGGCAATAATGGCGATGGATTCGTATACATTACCTGTTTTTTCCTTCAATTCGTTCAAATTGCGGGTTTCTACATTATTGGTAGTGCTGGTGCTATGTTGACGTCTTAACCGACTCATTTGTAATGTTTTTTAAATTATTTTGAGATAAAGATAAGTATTGCTGAACTTCTTTGGCGTAAGCACTCTCAGGAAAGCGATCTATAAACTCTGCACATTCATTTATAACCATTTCAAAACGTTCTGCTTTTTTATCCTCAACACTTAATTCGGCAAACCGGAAATAAGATTTAATGGCCATAAATTTATATTCATCTGAACGTTGAGAGTCGGGGTAAGTACTCAATAAGGTATTGAAAGCTACTGCTGCTGCCCGGTACTGGGTAAGGTCGTGGTAAAGCTGAGCAGCTTTTGAATCTTTAACCTCCAGCTTCTTGCGGCTTAAATCAATGATTTCTGTAGCTTCCTTGATACGTGAAGAACCGGGATGGGTATTGATAAAGATTTGCATCATGCCTATAGCCTTGATGGTATTAGTTTGGTCCAGCTCCGGCTTAGGTGATTGTTTATAATATGTGTAGGCACGCATATAGTCAATTTCTTCAGCCCGGTTACTGTTGGGGAACGCTTCCAGATAAGTCTTAAAGAGATTTTCTGCGTTTAAATAATCTTTTAGATAAAAAGCACTATAGGCATATTTATAATAAATATCTTCAAACTCCGGCCCTCCCCTGTAATATGGGATTATGTCTTCATATAGTTGTTGGGCAAACGTATATTTCTTTTTTGCATAATACTGTTCAGCCATGCGTAACTTATAGGTAGCATCTTTGCTTTTAAGTACTTTATTGATATTACTGCAACTAAAAATGAAGAAACTGATAAAAACCAGGAACATTACACGCATAAAGGGTTGCAAAAGTAATTAGATTAAGCAAATATTCAGCTTTTCCTGTGTAGAGTATCCTTTATTGCCGTTAAGATTATGTAAAAGCATCGAATAAAAAACCCTCCGGCAAAGGAGGGT
>MWVW01000143.1_pt1 | contig 17470 bp, 15 predicted proteins | sample 1047191 | NCBI WGS metagenome assembly MWVW01 (sample SAMN06349985, study PRJNA376086) | soil metagenome | isolation source: MtG22-5 sample Antarctic (ecotone) | place: Antarctica
TTTTTTATGCGGCTGCAGGAAGCGTAGATGAAAGTTGGAAAAACCAAAACAATACCAATGGATTTTATAAATATGCAGATGGTAAGTGGACGAATTTTAATAAAACCAATCGTTCATTACCTGATTCACTAAACGACTTCATAACTATTGCTATTGATCCACGGGATGAAAGCATTTGGGCCGGATCATACGGAGGTGGCCTTTTGCATTTGAAAAACAATAACCCTATTGTTTATAAACAAGCATCGCCAATAGGTACTGCTATAAATGATCCTGGCAGCTATCGCGTATCAGGATTGGCATTCGACCCCGAAAATAATCTTTGGATAACAAACTATGGTGCCAGCCAGAATCTGCATGTTCTTAAGAGAGACAATACATGGAAATCTTTTAGTGCTCCTTTTTCTTTGTCTGAGAATGCAGTGTCCCAAATCCTGATTGATGATTTTGATCAAAAATGGATAGTCTCTCCCAAAGGAGGTGGATTGCTCAGCTTTAATCACGGAACATCTGTTGAAAATACGATTGATGATAAGTGGCGCCTGTTCACTTCAGGGTCGGGAAGAGGAAATCTTCCTTCATCTAATGTACTAGCTATTGCAAAAGATAAGAACGGATACATCTGGGTGGGTACCACTGATGGTATCGGAGTTATTCAATGTCCACAAGATGTATTCACCAGTGGTTGTGAAGCCATTTTACCTGTTGCTGAGCAGGGTGGTTTTAGTAATTACCTTTTCAAAGGCGAGCATGTACAATCCATAGCTGTAGACGGTGCTGATAGAAAGTGGGTGGGCACCCGCAATGGGGTGTGGTTGATCAATAGAGAAGGCGATAGAATTATTGAACATTTCACCGAAGAAAATAGCCCTTTACTAAGCAATGATGTGAAACGAATTGCGGTGAATGGAAAAAATGGTGAAGTATTTTTTGCTACAACAAAAGGCATTTGTTCCTTCAGGGGCACAGCTACAGAAGGTTTAGAAGCAACGGAAAATTTATTGGTTTATCCCAATCCGGTACCCCCAAACTATACTGGTACAATAGCTATAAGAGGACTGGCACTGAATAGTTTTGTCAAAATTACAGAGTTGAACGGAAGGCTGGTTTTTCAGACAAAAGCACTTGGCGGACATGCCATCTGGGATGGGAAAAATTATAAAGGCCAAAAAATTGCAAGTGGTGTTTATCTGATAATGATAATGGAAGAAGGGAAAAAAGAAAAGGCAGCAGGCAAGGTCGTCTTTATCAATTAATGAAAGCTCTGATGCGGAAGCCCGTAATATGTTACACAAAACAAAAGCCATAGTATTAAGAACAATAAAATATGGCGAAACCAGTGTTGTGGTCACTTGTTTTACAGAGCTCTATGGCCTTCAATCTTACATGGTCAATGGTATTCGCCAGGTTTCAAAAAAAGGAGGCTCGAAAAGCAGTTATTTTCAACCAGCAGCCTTACTTGATCTTGTGGTTTATCACAATCAATTCAATAACCTGCAGCGTATCAAAGAATTCAAATGGTCTTTTTTATCACAGCATATTTTTTCTGATATATTCAAGCATGCTGTATCGCTTTACATGATTGAGCTCCTGACCAAATGCCTCAAAGAACCAGAGCCCAATAAAGAATTATTTAATTTTATTGAAGATGCACTGGTCAATCTTGATGAAGCCACAAAGACAGTAACAGCAAATTTTCCACTTTTTTTTTCATTGCATCTCGCTGGCTTTTTCGGCTTTCGCATTAGTGATGAATTTACCCAGGATAAAAATTTCCTGGACCTGGAAGAAGGGGTATTTACCAAACAACAACCTGCTCATTCCTATTTTTTGGAAGGACAAGGAGCAGAAATTATTTCTCATATTTTAAAAAGCAGGCAACCAAATGACCTCGAAGATTACCGATTGAATCAAGAAGGGCGTAGGCATATTTTATCAGCTATGGAAACATATTATACATTACATATTTCCAATTTTGGCACTATGAAAACATTACCTGTGCTAAGGGAAATATCAAATTAATTTTTTCACTGCCAGGGTTTCTTCATCAATTAATACCACACCCGGTTTTTTCCCTGCTTCAAAACTTCCCAACTGATCGTCCATTTCCAAAGCCCGGGCCCCATTGATAGTAATCCATTGCAACATTTCTGCAAGTGGAATGGCAGGGAAAAGTTCTTGTATTGTGCTTATTTCGTCCAGCATGTTAAGACTGTGATTGCTGGCAAGGCTGTCAGTCCCCAATACAATGGGCAGTTTATTACTCCTGAATAATTCAATTGGCGGAAGCGCATTTTCTATATATTGGTTGGCATTCACACACAGGCAGAAAAAGGTTTGCTGAGGCTGAGCCGTTTGCTTACTTTTCACAAAATCAATATCATCCTGCGTAGTGAAGGTGTTATGTACCAAAATAATAGTGGAAGCTTTCGCCAGTTTTTCATAGCATGATTGCAGGCTTGACCTGCCGGTAGGACTATAATGCGTATTATCTATTTTCATTAATTCATACATTCTATTGAATTCACCTTTCCCTTCAATAAAAAACCGGTCTTCAAATAAACTTTCCTGGTTATGGATGGTCGCCACTTTTTTCTCAAAATAAGGTTGAATTTGTTTCCACAAATTTTCCGAGACTGAATAAGGTGCATGAGGAACAATTGAATTCCAATTTGAGAGTTGAGAATTAAGAATTGAGAATTGATTATAAATATTTATTGCTCTCTCCACCCGCGTTTGAGATACAGCAGGCAGCCATCCGCTGGCTTCAATGAAATTATAATAACGCAACTTCTCTTTTAACTTTTGTGAAAGTGTAAATGTGTTGTTACATATGTCACCAACAGCTACAATTCCATTTTTAATCATTTCCTCTTCTGCATTATTAACAGCCTCCAGAATTTGTACATCTGCAAATCGCCTTTCATTGACAACCTTTATTACAAAATCAACCAGTCCGGTATTTTTCGGAATTAGTCCTTTCATATGACTTAGTTCCAAATGACAATGGCAATTAATAAATCCGGGAGAAAGAATGCCTTTGTAAACTTCAATATCAGTGCCTGCATCGGCCTCTCTTACCACATTTTCTATAGTTCCATATTCATCTGTAATAAGCACATGATTATGAAGAAATCGTTCTCCATCAAACAGCTTATCACTTTTTAATTTTCTATACTGCATGCGCCTTAATTCTTTTAATTTTGCACCCCTTATGACTTTTTATAAAAATAAATCAAACCTCTTCCGCATGGCGGATAAATAAACGAAATGCAGGATAAACTTGACGCTATAAAAGCCCGGTTTGATGAATTAGGTATTGCACTCACCAACCCCGAAATCATCGCAGACAACAAAAAATTTGGAGAGCTTAGTAAGGAGTACCGCAGCCTGGAAAAAATTGTGAATGCCTATAATGACTATCAGAAAGTACTGAATGATATTGAATTTTATAAAGAAGCCCTGAATGGCAGCGATGAAGAAATGCGTGAAATGGCAAAGATTGAATTGCCGGGTGTGGAAGAAACAAAAGCTGACATGGAGAATAACATCAGGCAAATGCTGATACCTAAAGATCCGCAGGATGAGAAAAATGCCATTCTGGAAATAAGGGCAGGCACCGGAGGTGATGAAGCGAGCCTTTTTGCCGGCGACCTTGTACGCATGTACTTAAAATATTGCGAACAGAAGGGTTGGAAGACAGCTTTACTTAGTGAAAATGAAGGTACTGTGGGCGGATACAAAGAAGTGCAGATAGAGGTGGTAGGAGATGAAGTATATGGGACTTTAAAATTCGAAAGTGGTGTACACCGCGTACAGAGAGTACCTGATACGGAAGCCAGTGGCAGGGTACATACCAGCGCTGCCACAGTAGCTGTGATGCCCGAGGCGGAAGAAATTGATTTTGAACTGAAAGAAAGCGATGTAAAAATGGAGACAGCCCGTAGCGGCGGGGCAGGCGGACAAAACGTAAACAAGGTAGAAACCAAAGTTTTCTTAACGCATATACCCACCGGCGTGGTGGTCGTATGCCAAACGGAACGTTCGCAATTAGGAAACCGTGAAAAGGCTATGCAAATGCTGAGAACAAAACTTTACGAAGAACAAGTGCGTAAGCAGGAAGAAGAAATCTCCCGCCATCGTAAAACTTTGGTAAGCAGCGGAGATAGAAGCGCAAAAATACGTACGTATAATTTCCCCCAGGGAAGAATAACGGACCATCGAATAGGACTAACGCTGTATAACTTACAGGATGCTCTTAATGGTAATATACAGGAAATGATAAATGCTCTTCAGTTTGCAGAAAATGCAGAAAAAATGAGTAAACAAAATTGAAATTCTAAAAACGTTTATGTGGCAGATTTTATGTCACTATAATGTCACAGGAATTAGCATTAAAAAAATTATTTGGTAATTGTAGAAGGTACTACCCAAAAAATAATTTTAAGATGAAATAGATACATATTTCTACTTATTATTAGATCAAAATTTTCTGTCTGGAAGATTTAGAAAGTGTTAACAATGATGGTAAACCTATTGGCAACAAATTTGCGTTATAGTATTGTGCTTCTCACATAAAGCAGTCAATTTTCTCATAAGCAGTTAGTTTTGGTTGCGACCCCTGTTTCCACAGGGGTCTATTTTTTTATATAGCCATAGAGCCAAAGTCCAATCACGCCGCCTATACCATCAGCTATCCAGTCGCCCCAATCAAAGGACCTGTTAACGATTAACAGTTCCTGAACAATCTCCACTGCCATTCCGTAGAGAAGGGCCAATGACCATAGAATTATTCGGGTTTTGATATTTGTGAGTGAGAATGCGCTGCAGAAAAGATAAGTGAGCCCGATAAAAATGGCAATATGAACCCATTTATCAAACCAGATTTTTGCCAGCCATTCATTTTGCGGAAGTGATGATCCGGGAAGAAAAAAAAGAATGGAAATAAAAAAGAAATAACCAAAGGCAATAAAAAAACGTTGCCGCTTTTTATACATCATGGTGCAATGTAAAAGAAAAGCATTTTAATTGGCTCCTACAGCTTTCCCATTACATACATTTCATCCATAGTGGGATTTTCGCTACCGCCTTTTGGCTCCAGAGTAATAGCAAATGCTTCGGCTTTTTGTACATTTTTCATTCTTACAAGCAGGTTTTTTTGCCATAAAGAATATTCCACCACACCCAGGTCTACCGGTTTGCCATTGATCAGTGCCCAGAGCTGGTATTGGTGCTCAGATACAGGCTGAGGCATGTTATTAATTAATAGATAAACATCTTTGGTAGTACTATCCCAATAAACATTGGCAAAAGCACCAGGTGCCTTTTGGGTTCCTTGCATGGATGCCATCTTCATACCCTGCTTTTGCAAAGTAGCTGCATCTTCCTTTAATTCATTTAATTGAGCGGTTGAGTTGTTCAGTTCTTGTTCGAGGTCCTTGTTGGCCTTTTGCAGGTTTTGATATTTATTATTTGTTGTTACTGCCCAGAAGAGAGTACCAGCCAGTAAAATGAACGAGGCAGCTGCAAGCCATTTCCACATAGCCATGCTGCGTACCGGAGTTTCCTCTTCATAAATTACAGTTTGTGGTATTTGTGATTGTGTCTGACCATTGAATAAAACGCCTTCTATTTTGCCTTTTATATGAGCAGGCGGAGCAATGGCGTCGCTTAAAAGAGTATCCTCCAAAGAAATCTCAAAACTTTCTGTGGCTTGCGCTACTTCAGGGTATTGTGCACAAACAGACTCAAACTCCTGTTGTTCTGATTCTGAAAGCAAACCCATTACATAGCTTTCTATTATTCCACTTGATATGTATTCTTTTACGTTCACTATTGCAACATTGTTCTTAATTGTGTCAGGGCAGTTCTCAATCTTGTTTTTACAGTGCCCAGGGGTATATTTAATGCTTTTGCGATCTGCTCATGGGTGAATCCCTGGTAATAAGATAAGTCCACGAGTAATCTTTGTTCATCTTTTAATTTCAACAATACTCTTTTCAATCCATAATCATCATAGCCCGGCCGTATGACGGGATGTGATAACTCATTATCGTCAATCGGCTGCTGGCGCAATACCTGCTGGTAATTTTTCGACCTGGTTTTATCTATTGCTGCGTTACGTGCAATATTGAGCATCCAGGTGAAAAGCCTGCCTTTCGAGGCATCATAAGTATCTATTTTACGCCAAATGCTGACAAATACCTCTTGCAGCACATCGCTTCCAATCTCTACATCAGTAACTATTTGTTTTACTACACCATATAATGCACCTGCATAATTATCATAGAGATAACTAAAAGCCTGGTTGTCTTTTTGTTTTAAAAGACTGACTAGTTCGCCTTCTTCGTATGTGGGCTTAACATTCAAACAGTTGGCTACATTTTATATACGAAATGTTTAAAAAAAAAGATTTTGAGATCAACCGACAAGTTTTTGATAAGCAGCAGCATCCATTAATGTTTCAATATCACTTTTATTATCCAGTTTCATTTTCACCATCCATCCTTCGCCATAAGGATCTGTATTTACAAGTTCCGGATTGGAAGTTAATTTAGGGTTTACCTCCGTTACAGAACCGCTGAGCGGTAAATATAGATCAGAAACAGTTTTTACAGCTTCAACGGTGCCAAAAACTGAACCAACTTCCAACTGCTTCCCCAGGGTCTCCACTTCTACATAAACAATATCTCCCAGTTCCCTTTGTGCAAAATCAGTAATTCCAATAATAGCTTCATCTCCTTCCATCCTGATCCATTCATGATCTTTAGTATAATGCAATTGGTCTGGAAAATTCATACTATTAATTGTTATGCAATATTAAACACAGATTTAATGATTAAAAAAAAGATTTCGGAGTAGGCATAATGATGTTAACTTCTTATTTTCCTTTTGATCAGTCTCGCCTTTAATATCCGCACATCCTTGAGAGGCCTGTCGGGTGGCATTTTACTGGTTTCCTCTGCAGCAATAGCATCTACAATATGGAGGCCTTTCACTGTTTCGCCGAAAACAGTATAATTCTGATCAAGATGGGGTGTTCCTCCAATAGTTTTATATACTTCCCTGTGTTCTGCGGGTAGCTTTCTTTTCAACCGATGCGTTTCTACTGAATCTAAACTTTCATCGGTTAATTTTTTGCCCTGTACAATATAAAACTGGCTCCCGCTGCTTGCTTTTTCCGGGTTGTTATCACGGGCCGCAGCAAGTACACCTTTTTTATGAAACAATGTGGTACGAAATTCCGCCGGCACTTTATAAGCTGGTCCGCCATTGCCCAGTGCAATGCCTGCTCCGGCAGTTTTACTATCAGGATCACCAGCCTGAATCATGAAGTTTTGAATCACCCGGTGAAATAATACACTGTCGTAGTAATGTGATTTTACAAGGCGGAGAAAATTATCCCGGTGCAATGGAGTAGAATCAGACAGGCGTAAAACGATGTTGCCATGCGTAGTGATCAATTCCACATCACGCTTACGGTCTTTCTTTTTTAAGGTAATTTCTTGTTGTGCATGAATAATTGTTGACAGTAAAAAAACGCATACCAGCAAACAGATTATTTTATATTTCATTTTTGGAATTTAAAACGATCAAAAATCTTTTTGATCAAAATAAAGTAAAATATGGTCTTTGAGAAAGTTTTCCTGCGCTATAGGATCCATGTTAGGCATGGGCTTCAATTGCCTGAAATGTGGCCAGCCATCTTCATCTACCTCTGCAAGTTCATAGAAGCCGCTGGAAGACATAACAGTACAGATAGCAATATGCATAAGATCCTGCTTTTGCTCTTTTGTAAATTTTTTTTGAATATCACCCAATTCCTGAATACCGATCAAAAACAGGATACTTTCCACATCAGTTTTTTTCCCAAAACGCTTCAACATTTTTTCTTCCAGCTTCCACCACCTTTGTTGTATATCATCATTTCGCAACATAAACGGCAAAGATAAAGGGATGCCGGCGAGGCTAAGTGTTGTTTGAACAAAACTAAACTTCACACCATTTTGTGCATGCTGTTATCTTTGCTGCACTTCAAAAATTTAGTATCATGTTGCAGCTCGCTGTGCTAAGAAGTAATCCTGAACTTGTCAAGGAACGGTTGTCTGTCAAAAATTTTAAAGACATTTATCTTGTAGATGAGGTTATAGCATTGGACGATGAGCGCAAAAAATGGAATTTCCAATTTGATGATACAAAAGCAAAAATCAATGCGGCTTCGAAACACATCGGGCAGTACATGAGTAAGGGTTTGAAAAATGAGGCAGATGAAAAAAAGAAAGAGGTTGAAACATATAAAAACAACCTGGCCCCCATCGAAGAACGATTGGAAAAAACTGAAAAACAACTGAATGAAATCTTATTGACACTACCCAACCTGCCATCAGAAATAGTACCGCGGGGTAAATCGTCAGACGATAATGAAATAGTACGGGTCGGAGGTACAAAACCTGAATACAATTCCACCATGATTCCTCATTGGGAACTTGCTAAAAAATATGACCTGATTGATTTTGAAACTGGTAATAAAATAACAGGCAGCGGTTTTCCTGTATACAAAGGCAAAGGAGCCAAATTGCAAAGAGCACTGATTCAATATTTTTTAGAATTCAATACGCAGGCAGGATATACAGAATACCAACCCCCGCTTATGGTGAATGAAGCATCTGCTTTTGGTACCGGCCAACTGCCCGATAAAGAGGGACAGATGTATTATGTGCAGGAAGATAAAATGTATTTGATACCGACATCAGAAGTACCGCTTACGAATATTTACAGGGATGTGATTGTAAAAGAAAGTGAACTACCAATAAAGATGACAGCCTATACTCCTTGTTTCAGAAGAGAGGCAGGGAGTTATGGTAAAGATGTACGCGGCCTCAACAGGCTTCACCAGTTTGATAAGGTAGAGCTGGTGCAATTGGTTCCCGCCGTTGAAAGTTATGAAGTTCTTGACGACATGGTAAATCACGTTGAAAAACTAATTCAATCTTTAGGATTACATTATCGTATACTAAGATTATGTGGAGGTGATATGAGCTTTACTTCTGCACTTACCTACGACTTTGAAGTGTATAGTGTTGGGCAACAACGTTGGCTGGAAGTAAGCTCTGTTTCCAATTTTGAATCGTTTCAATCTAACAGGCTAAAAATCAGGTATAAGGATGCAAATGGTAAATCACAATTAGTTCATACCCTCAATGGAAGTTCTTTAGCCCTGCCTCGTATAATGGCTTGCTTACTGGAAAGTTATCAATCAGATAATGGTATTCTTTTGCCACCTGCTTTGCAGGGTTATTTCGGCAGCGAAATGATCTGATTAGTTTTTTAATGCGAAAACACCTACCTGGTCTAAGCTATAATAAAAAATTTATAGTTCAAAGACAGAGAATGCTTAAACTTTAAACAAGATTTACTGTCTGAAAAACCAAACATTCCTTTTCATGACTTCCAATCAAGTAAAAAATCAACACCTTATGTGGCGGGCTGGCTTTGGTCCTGCTGCAGATCAGCTTCATCAATTAACAACAACAGCCCCCCAGGAATTATATAAATCGCTTCAAAAAGCATCAGGTGGCAAACCCGAATATATAGACGTAGCCGACAATTATCTGAAAGGGTTGATGATGGGCATTGATGAAGAAGGCAAAAAGCTGAAAAAAAAAGAACTTGATGATGAAGAACGTAAAATGCTCCGCAAAAAACAAAGGGATAGCCTTAAAAATTTAAATCTTTACTGGTTAAACCACATGATCGATTCGAATGCCCAGTTAAGGGAAAAAATGGCTTTTTTCTGGCATGGTCATTTTGCTTCCCGTAATATCAATATTTTTTTTCAGCAACAACTACTGGACATAATCCGTCAAAATGCGCTGGGAAGTTTTCGTGATTTGCTGCATGCTGTATCAAAGTCAGCCGCCATGCTGAATTTTTTAAATGCACAACAAAACAGGAAAGGCCATCCCAATGAAAATTTTGCACGGGAGGTAATGGAATTATTTACCATGGGAAGAGGGCATTATAATGAAAATGATATCAAGGAAGCAGCCCGTGCTTTTACCGGCTGGGGCGCTAACATAAAAGGAGAATTCCAGTTCAGGCGCTTTCAGCATGATGAGGGAACAAAAACTGTTTTTGGAAAGAAAGGAAATTTTGGTGGTGAGGAAGTACTTGACATTTTACTTGACCAAAAAGAAACGGCACATTATATAGCGTCCAGGGTTTACCGTTTTTTTGTTAATCAAAAGGTAGATAATCAAAAAATAGAGTGGCTTGCCGGCCGTTTTTATAAAAACAATTACCAGATCGGGAAGTTGATGGAAGACATATTTACATCTGATTGGTTTTATGAAGAAAAAAATATCGGTATACAAATTAAGTCTCCCATCGAATTGCTTACAGGGATGCAACGTATGTTACCCATGAAGCTTGACAATGAAGAAGCACTGTTGCTGATACAGCGTATACTGGGACAAATGTTATTTTATCCTCCCAACGTAGCTGGATGGCCTGGAGGGAAAACATGGATAGATTCTTCATCTCTTATGATGCGTATGCGCATACCACAATTGATCAGTGATAATGATGAGTTGAATGTGCGTCCTAAAACTGATGATGATGTAATGGGTGGCCGTACCGAAGAAGGTGAACCAAATGTAGACAAACCAAAAAGAGGTTACGGGAAAGTAGGTAAGCCTATTAAGGCGGATATTGAATGGACAGTATTCACAAAGAATTTTGAATCTGTGCAGCGTGAAAGTTTATTGCCTGCTTTGCAAACAACCCTTTTACAAGTGAAACCGGGTTTTAATGCGGACACCATTAGAAATTTTGCGGACAGTAGCGGAAGGGAAAGTTTTATCAAAACAGCAACGATCCAAATCATGAGCACTCCTGAATATCAAATGTGCTGACCACCAAATAATCGAATGAACAATAATTGACAATAAAAAAATATTTCCATGGTAATCAAACGCAGGGAATTTTTGCAGGTAGGATCCCTAGCCACAGCATCGCTGATGGTACCCAAATTTTTAAAAGCCTTTGAGGGCAGAGCGCTTGTGCCCGCGGGCAATAAAGTGGTAGTAGTGTTGCAATTAAGTGGGGGTAATGATGGTTTGAACACTGTGATTCCAGTGAGAAATGATATTTATTACCGTTCGCGGCCACGCATCGGCATTGTACGGGACAAAGCACTATCAATCACCGATGAAGTGGGCTTGCATCCTGCACTGACTTCTTTCAGGGAGGCCTATAATGATGGAGCACTTGGTATTTTGAATAATGTAGGTTATCCCAACCCCGACAGGTCACATTTCCGAAGCATGGATATATGGCATACGGCAAGCCAGAGCAATGAATATTTGAATACCGGCTGGTTGGGACGTTATCTGGATGCTCAGTGCAACGGTTGCGCCAAGCCTACGCAGGCGCTGGAAGTAGACGATGTTTTAAGCCTCGCATTGAAGGGTGAATTATCAAAAGGATTGGCCTTTAAAGATCCCAAACGCCTGTATGGCACTGCCAACGAAAAGTTTTTTAAAGAAGTATCCAAACAACATAATAGGATTCATCATGATGAACAGCCTGTAGAATATTTATACAAAACAATGGCTGAAACACTTTCGTCAGCGGATTATATTTTCAAGCAATCTCAGTTACATCCTACTTCTGCAGAATATCCTAAAACTGAGCTTGGGAATAATCTTAAAACCATTGCTTCACTTATCTATTCTGAAATTGATACGAAAGTTTATTACATATCGTTGGGTAGCTTTGATACACACGTAAACCAGGAAGCGCAGCAGGGACGCCTATTTAAAGAAATGAATGACGCTGTAGGTGCTTTCATCAAAGACCTGAAGAAGAATAATCGTTTCAATGACGTTTTGCTTTTTACATTTTCTGAATTTGGTCGTCGTGTAGCTCAAAATGCCAGCGGGGGCACTGACCATGGCACTGCCAACAATATGTTCCTGCTCAGTGGCGGGTTAAAGCAGAAAGGAATATTAAATGTATTGCCTGATCTCGGCGACCTCGATGAAGGTGACCTGAAATATAAGATTGATTTCAAAAATGTTTACGCTACTGTGTTGAACAAATGGCTTAAAGCAGATGATATAAAAATTCTCGGTAAACGATATGATAAATTAAATTTCCTGTAAAGGCATACCATGTGTTATGGTCAGGAAGCCTCTACCCCCTGACCATAAATGATAACATTCATTACCTGTTTTTTGCAGTGGCAATCCTGTACAACACAAAGCTCATAAAAGCAAAGAATAACACACCTAAAAAGAAGTAACCATTTTGACCGAACATTCTTGATAATCCATGTTCTGCATTCACTCTTTGGAGTCCTGTATTGATGTTGTCACTGGCAGAAAGGAAAGCTACCAAAACCCCCGCCAATGCGCCCCCGGCAACAAGTCCGGTAGCAAATAAATTCCCCTTACCCAGGTCTTCTTCTTCAGCAGTGAGCTGTAAGTTTTTTCTTTTTTGCCTTCTTTCCACTAATCCGCGGATAGCGCCACCAATGAAAATAGGAAGTGTGGTGGACAAAGGCAGGTAGGTACCTACAGCAAATGATAAAGATTTTATTCCGCACAACTCCAGTGTCACAGCAATGAATACGCCTACCAATACAAATTGCCAGTCAAGATTAAAGGAAAGAATGCCTTTGATCAGTGTGGCCATGAGTGTGCCTTGCGGTGCCGGGTATGTATCGGTGCCAATAGCATGTTGAATACCTTGTGCTGCCATAGCTGCTGTAGGTGTGTCCAATATCTTGATAGTAGCACCAATTGCTAAAGAAGAAACAATGGCGCCTACGAATAATGCAAGCTGTTGGTACCTCGGTGTGGCACCAACTATATAACCGGTTTTTAAATCCTGTGAAGTGGCGCCGGCGTTGGCAGCAGCAATGCATATCATACCACCTACTACCAAAGCCATCGGTTCATAAAAATGCCCGGTCCAGTTCACTGCAATGAAGATCAAACACGTTCCCATAAGGGTAGCTATGGTCATACCTGAAATGGGATTATTGGAAGAACCGATCAATCCTACGATTCGTGATGAGACCGTAACGAAGAATGCGCCGAAAATTATAACCAGTAATCCCAATAATAATTTACTGCCGATAGAACTTCCCGGGATGAGTGTTGAAGGCATTAATGCAACTGTAAGTATCAATATGAGGCTTCCAATGCCTACTACTTTTATTGAGAGATCCTGCTCTGTTCTTTTTACTTTTTCTTCATTCACACCATCCGCCCCGCTTTTTTTGAGTGAGCCGATGCTGCCTTTGAATGATGATATGATAGTAGGAATGGTTTTGATGAGGGTAATAAAACCACCTGCTGCCACGGCCCCGGCTCCGATTTGCCGCACATAGGCTCTGTATATAGCTGTAGACCAGTCCGTAAAATTATGCATTACCGGATCCCAACCGCCCGGTCCACCAGCCTTGGCCAAATCTGATAAATAACCAAGCTTGACCAACTGTGTGGCAATAACATCAGGACTAACGAGGGAAGCCAGCAATGGAATGAATACAAACCAACTTAATATACCACCAGCTACCAATACACCTGAAATTTTTGGGCCGATAATATACCCAACACCAAGGTATTCAGGAGTGATCTCTCCACTTACTCTTGCCGAAGGAAAAAACATTTGTGTTTGCCGCGTAGCGAATGCCGGCACTTCTGCTATTACATGAAATATCTTTTGAAGTATGGCATAGCCAAAAGCAAAGCCCAGTCCCATAAAAGCTGTGCGGGCAAAATCACCTCCCCGCTCACCGGCTTTCAACACAGAAGCACAGGCAGTTCCTTCAGGATAGGGCAATACACCATGCTCATCTACGATCAATGATTTACGTAAAGGTATCATCATCAATGTACCAAGCATGCCTCCAAAAATGGCAAGGATCAATATGGTGAAATAATTAAAGAAATTGGCACTGGCAGGTTCGCTCAAAAATAAAAAACCAGGCAGGGTAAATACTACGCCTGCTGCTATGCTTTCACCGGCAGAACCTGTTGTCTGTATGATATTATTTTCAAGAATTGTGGTTTTTAAAAATTTACGACCCAGTGTGATTGCAATCACTGCTATAGGTATGGATGCGGAAACAGTCAGCCCGGCTTTTAGCGCCAGGTACACGGTGGCTGCACCAAAAACAATCCCGAAAGCAGCTCCTGTAAGTATTGACTTCAGTGTAAATTCGGCCATTTTTGTTTCAGGAAGCACAAAAGGACGAAAGTTCGTTTGCTTGTCTGCCATAACAATGATTGGTTATAATTAAAAGTAATGAATAAAATAAAAAAGGTGATGCCAATGACATCACCTGCAAAGATTTTATGACTATTTAATCTACACCATGCATTCTTTTTTTCATAAAGCCATTCAATGCAAGCATGATCAGGCCTGCTGCCATTGGTATAATAGTGAATATGAGAAAGAAGGTTGCCAGAGAGTATTTTTCAGTTATTGCATCAATATAACTTCCCGTAATTCCCGCCAGGAAATTTGCTGCAAAATTGGCCACGAACCAGATGCCAAACATCAGCCCGACTAATTTTACAGGAGCGAGTTTACTCACATACGACAATCCTACAGGCGAAACACAAAGTTCACCTAAAGTATGAAAAAGGTAAGCAAGAATCAGCCAGGCCATGCTTACCGAAGCTTTTTTTGCTCCCTGTTCTATACCGTAGCTACCATAAGCCAAAATAGCAAAACCAACGCCCACTAAAAATAAACCTATTGCAAATTTCACAGGTCCGGAAGGATTATATCTGCTTTCCCAGATTTTAGAAAATAAAGGCGCAAATGCAATGATGAAAAAGGAATTTAAAATTCCAAACCATGAGGCCGGAACTTCTGTTGCATCTGCCTGAAACTCTCTGACTAACATCCAGATAACGATACCCCATATTATTAAAAAGCTCGTCCCAAGAAAGGTATTAGACAAAGAGTATTGGGCAAAAGTTTTTCTAAAAAGGTTTGCCAGTACCAGGGTTAAAATAATCATGGGCACAACAGTCAAGAGTGTGTTAGACCATTTGAAAATACTTGCGGTGTCTCCGGATAATGTCCTGTTGGTATAGTCATCGGCAAAAATGGTCATAGATCCGCCTGCTTGTTCAAAGGCCCACCAGAAAAATATGGTGAAGAATGCAAAAATTGAAATTACTATGATGCGGTCGCGGTTTACATGTGCTTCTACAGGAACTGCCCTTTTTGCGGTTGGGTCAAAATTCTTTGCCTCTATTTCATCGGCCGCAAGCTTTGCCTTAGGTGTTAATCCTATGTTGCCAAATATCTTTTGTGCAAATGAAAACTGAAGCAAGCCGAATAACATAAATATACCTGCCAATCCAAAACCATAACTCCAATCCACCTTTTCCCCGATATACCCGCAAAGTAAAATTCCCAAAAATGCACCGGCATTTATTCCCATATAAAATATGGTGTATGCTCCATCTTTTTTTTCAGGATTGTGGGTATAAAGCTGTCCTACGATAGATGAAATATTTGGCTTGAACAAACCATTGCCTATGATCAAACAAGTAAGTCCAATGTAAAAAAATACCGATGATTCCAGTGCCATACTCGCATGGCCGATGGTCATGATCAAGGCACCGAGAATTACCGCATTTCGATAACCTAATAATTTATCAGCAATCAAACCACCAAGAATGGGAGTTAAATAAACAAGGCCTGTATAAATACCATACAACTGAAGCGCTTCCTTACGCTCCCAGGCCCAGCCGCCATCCATCAATGAAGAAGTCAAAAAAAGTACAAGTAATGCCCGCATTCCATAGTAGCTGAATCGCTCCCACATTTCCGTAAAGAATAAAATAAACAACGCAGGTGGATGTCCCTGGTCCGTTGTAATCACATTGTTAGCTGTTGGAGTACTCATATTTATCTATTTGGTTAAAAATCTATCCGATACAAAATACAGAAAAAATACTTTGATCAAATATAAACAGCCTGTAGTTTAGCATTGTTCACGAACTTCGCTTTGCATATATACGAACAATCTTATGAATATACTTTTACTTGGCTCCGGGGGAAGGGAGCATGCTTTATCCTGGAAACTAACGCAGAGCAGTAATTGCTCAAACTTGTTTATTGCACCCGGTAACCCCGGTACTGCATTACATGGCACAAACATGCCATTTGATGCAACAGATTTTGAAGCAGTGAAAGTTTGTTGCCGCAATGAGTATATAGATATGGTTATTGTAGGGCCGGAAGAACCTTTGGTTAAAGGCATTGTAGATTATTTACAAAAGGAATCCGGATTGAACCTGCATATAATTGGTCCATCAAAGCAAGCTGCTCAACTTGAAGGCAGCAAGTCATTTGCCAAATCATTTATGCAAAGGCATGGCATCCCCACAGCAGCATATGGCGAATTCAATGCAGAAAACTTTAATGAAGGGATTGAATATCTACGTCATCATCAATTACCTATTGTATTAAAAGCTGATGGACTTGCTGCAGGCAAAGGTGTCATCATCTGCAACAATCATGTAGAAGCTTTTTCTGAATTTGAATTGATGATACAGCGGTCTAAATTCGGCGACGCAGGCAAACGTGTTGTTGTAGAACAGTTTATGGAAGGCATAGAACTTTCAGTATTTATATTAACCGACGGAGAAAAGTATGTACTGCTGCCAGAGGCTAAAGACTATAAACGAATAAGCGAAGGAGATAAAGGAGCCAATACCGGGGGTATGGGAGCCATCAGTCCTGTGCCTTTTGCAGATGAAGTATTTATGCAAAAGGTAATCAATAAGGTTATTGAACCAACAGTTCAAGGTTTGCAAAAAGACAATCTGGATTACAAAGGATTTATTTTCATCGGACTGATGAAGGTGGGTGAAGAACCTTATGTAATAGAATATAATTGTCGCCTGGGAGACCCTGAAACTGAAGTGATCTTACCACGATTAAAAAACGACCTGGTAGAATTACTTGTGGCCACTTCAAATGGAAGTTTGGCAGTACAACGAATTGAACAGGATAAGCGCTTTGCGGCAACCGTTATGGCTGTAAGTAAAGGATACCCGGATGAATATAAAAAGGGTTTTAAAATAGAAGGATTATCATCAAATGCTACTGAGCATACAATGATTTTTCAGGCGGGCACAAAAGCTGAAGGCGATACAATTACCACTGATGGCGGCCGTGTGTGCTGCGTAACTGCCCTGGCAGATAGTTTAGATGCAGCAATTAACGCATCAACTGAAGGAATAGATCTAATTGATTTCGAAGGGAAATATTATCGAAGAGACATTGGATATGAATTTGTAAAAGATCTTGTTTAACATCATCATGGCTGAAATAAATTACCACGATTATTTACAACTTGATAAAATTCTGAATGCGCAGGAGCCGGAAAGCAATAAACAAAATGCATCAGCCCATGATGAAATGCTGTTTATTA
>MWVW01000144.1_pt1 | contig 17337 bp, 15 predicted proteins | sample 1047191 | NCBI WGS metagenome assembly MWVW01 (sample SAMN06349985, study PRJNA376086) | soil metagenome | isolation source: MtG22-5 sample Antarctic (ecotone) | place: Antarctica
GGGCGAAAATCGGGATTGATATTATCATCCTCTAAATTCATAATTAATTCACCTGCAAATTTTATTGCAGAGTGATTTTTTTCAACATATACCCTGCCCTTTTCTGCAAGTTCGGTTCTGAATTTATTAAATTAATAAATTCCTTTTCGTCTTTCTTATTTAATGAACTAATATATAGGCCTATATACCATGGCATTAAGTCTAATGGATGAAGATTTGTACCAACCTCTTTAATATCTATTTCTTCATCAAACAAATTTCTGATTCCACTTACAGTCATATTATAATAATGATGCGGATAGCCGTGATAAGGTTGAAGAAATGGAACAAATGCCATCAGAATTCCTCCCGATTTCAAAACCCGGCTAATTTCTTTTGCACTGGCAAAGGGGTTTTTAACATGCTCAAGAACTGCGGCAGAAAATACGGCATCAAAAGAATTATCTTTAAAAGGAAGTTTTTCATTAACACCAATTACATCAGTTGTTGGATAATTAACTATTTCAAAATTAACTACTTCCTTGCGATATGTAGGCTTTAAGCCAGCACCACAATCGAGTATTAAAGGCTCTTTAATTCCCTTTTGTTTTAATTCCGCTATTAATTGCTCTTCATAATTACTGTTATCATGAGCCGATATGCTGTAAGTGTGTATTATATTAAAGGTTGCAGCTAATTCAGCAGGTAAAAAATTATATGAAAGAGGATCCTTCTTATACTTCTGACCTAGTTTACTTTCAAAATGAGCTGTATACTCTATCAGGTCTTCTTTTGTTAGAGGACATGTCAATATGTTCTTTATTCTCTCGAGTTTTTCGAATTTTATCTTAAGCAGCTCATTCGCAGTTTTAAATTGCAAATCAAGACTAAAATTTTCAGTTACAGATAAATTAACAGTAGAAACATTTACAGATAGGTTATTATTTTCTTTAAAGTCTGGAAAACCTATTATAGAAAGCTGAACTTCATATTCAATAAAACCCGGAAACTTATGCAAGAAGTTTCTAGCCGGATAATATTGAATTTCGATCTCCTGATTATTGAATTCAATCGTTACACTTTGAATCTTTTCTCTACTGAAAATAAAAAAACTTCCCTTTATATAACAATTACTGGTTGTATCGATAGCGGACTGAATATATATGTTTCTGCGTTGCTTTTGCAAATAAAACTTACGCCACGTTTTATATAGCGCTAAGGCTGTCTTATTATGAGCTAAGTACTGTCTTCCTCTCATATTAATTACTTTAATTTAGAATTAGATTATTTGTAATATTGAAATATACACTTCTATAGATGCACACATGAAGTATTTTAAATTTATCATTAAATCGTTTTGATTATCCCTTTATTTAATGCTTCATCATACATTTGGATTGCTGCTGTTTTATTTTTTCTGTAATCAAGCCTCTCCTCAATAACCCTGCGATTAACAGGTGCAGCGCCTGCTTTTTGGCAATCTGTTCTATTTGAGAAACATTGCAGGGTATTCCATAGACGTGTGTTGCAAGGATAGCCGATGTATCAGATGTTACAGCCCCTTCAATTTGTGAAGCATCTATTGTAAAAGTGTTTGGATCAATATCTACAAAAGCCGGAGTAGCATTTTCCCAAACAATTGAAGAAGTTGTCGCAACATAAGAGAAAGGCGTAGTAATGACTTCTCCTTTTATACCCAAAGCCTTAATTGCAATTTGCAGCGCAACTGTTCCATTATTAATAAAGAAAAAATGCTTTACATCTAAATAGTTACGAAGTTTTTCTTCAAGTTCATTAACCAATGGCCCATGATTAGTAAGATGCCCTCTTTCCCAAATTCCTTTCAGGTATTCTACATACTCTTCAATAGGGGGAAGAAAAGATTTGGTAACGTTGATCATTTTATCAGATTATACACTGGTTAGTGCTTGTTAAAATATAAGGCCTGCCCTTTCACCTTCAGATATGTTGCTTTTGTACCAATTGCAATTGCTAACATATTGTGTCCATTTATTATACACCGGAATTGATTCTAAAGATTCAGGAATAAAAGTATCTCTGAAAAAAGTGGGGCGAAAATCGGGATTGATATTATCATCCTCTAAATTCATAATTAATTCACCTGCAAATTTTATTGCAGAGTGATTTTTTTCAACATATACCCTGCCCTTTTCTGCAAGTTCGGTTCTGAATTTATGATCCAGAATTATTTCTTTTAATTTTTGATATATATTATCCGGATCAACATCTACTACCGGGCAATCAGTGTGGTATTGCTGATCATACCTACCGTACCCCATAAGGGATAATACAACTTTACCCAGTGCCATGCCTTCAATTGCCAGCTTACCTCCACCGGGTACCCCTAATTGATTAAGAATTATATCAGATTGCTGGTATCTTTCCAAAGCCTGTAAATGAGGTAATCCCTGAATAAGTTCAAATTCAAATTTTATATTTTCTTCTTTAAGTTTCGATATTGCTTTAAGAAAATATTTAGTGCCTTTGAATTCCGGGTTTGAAGGGGCATGTATGATCTTTGGAATTTTTCTCTGAAATGATGAATGTTCAAATTCTTCAGTTATGCAAGGCAGATTATACCGGTAATAAGGACGCATAAACAACTGAGATTGTTCAGGCAGTGATACTGTGCAATTTGCATATTTTTCTACATTCCTTACAATTGATAATGACTGTTCTAAATGATTTAAAGTAGAATAAAAATCCCTGCTATATTCTGGTGCTCGCATTGTATGCATTTCAAAATCCTGCTTGGCGGCATAATACCATCTTTCATGACCACCGGTAAAAATGTAAATTATTTTTTTTCCCTTATCCCTGATAATTTCAAAATCTTTATAGTCTTTGTAAAATCCTCTGAAAATATAAATGAAGGTATCACATTCACGCAGGGCTTTTTTAAAAATATAATTTTTTGCCGGGTTACCCTTATCCTGAAGATAGCGCTGAAGTTTTCGGGGACGTACTCCCTGAAAGAAGGGAAATGGCCAAAGTTTGTTTATATAATAATCTACATCATTTCTTTGTATTACAGTATTATGATCTACTGAAACAGTCATTACATCATACCCTAATTTTTTAAAACCATACTTAATATCCCTGAGCTGAGAAGAAATATCAACTAACCCTATAAATATTTTACTCATTTTTTAATACATCCCCTATATTAATTGTACAATCTGATTTATATTTTGTAATTAATAATAAACCTGAATTACAGTTTATGATGATATAGTTATTTGAAAAAATTTCCACAACTTCACCTTCAACGGCTGCCGAATATGTAATTCTTGTATCAAATGGCTGAGCCCGCCAGATAATAATTTTTTTACCATTAACAAATGAAAATGCCCCTGGATATGGTTGAGTAATAGCACGAATAAAATTATAAATTGTAAATACAGATTTAGACCAGTCTATTAAACCGTCTCCGGCATTTCTCTTTGGATAATAAGTTGGATTGCCCAACTGTGGCATTAATGTATAATTTCCATTCAGCAGTCGGGGAATCCAGTTTATTAAAGCACGTGAACTGCAGATGGAATTTTTTAAATATAAAGTAGCACAATCATCCCATGCATTGATATCAAATATATCATAATGAAATATATCTCCATCATCTACACCAGGTTTAATAAGAAAATAATGGATTATAAATCTCTTTTTGCCTTCGATCAATGACCAGTTAATTGGCGACCTGCCACGCCCCTTTGGTAAAAATTCGGAGCTTCCATGAACACCAATTGCTCCTATATTAAGTGTTGAAAGTATTTCCTGGGGAAATAATCTTTGCCATCCGCCCTGTATCAGCAAATCAAATGAATGGTTTTTAAAAAAAGCAATATCATTTTCGGATTTGAGTGAATATTTTTCGGCATAATAAACAGGGATATTATACTGTGTTGCCAAATCTCTGAAATCTTTATATCCTGAGATGTGCGCAGATTTAGCTTTTTCAGGAGCTATACATACAAAGTGATTTATACATATCCCATTTTTTAAAAGAGAATTTACCATTTCCCATCCTGATTCTATACATCCGCACATTACGATCTTTTGAGAATTCATATTTTTATTCCCAATCTATATTTGGGCGGTTAATTACCTGCAGTAAATTATTATAATAGTAGGTATGCTTTTCCATACGGCCATTAATGCAACGCATAACTCTTTGTTTGGGGCTCATTACTTCCGATTGCCACCATTCGGGATGAGTAAGTACCTGCATTGGTTTAGATTGAGCTTCTTCCAACAATTCTTTTAATCTTTTAAATCTCCATATGCCATGTGAATCTGAATTATATATTACATTGGTTTGAAAATAATCTGCATATGTGTTTATCAGTCCTGCATATTGCCACTGTTTGCAATTCATTGTAAAATCGGTAGTGTTATGAAATGAAAACACCTTAATTTCTTTTTGAAAAACTTCCTGCAGCCATCTTGTTTCCTGTAATAAATATTTTTCCAAATGTTTTTCATCTTTAATTCCATAATAATGTGTATCAAAATGAAGCCCTATTTCATGACCCAATGATATAATTGTTTTTACCAGGTCAGTAATTTCTTTTTCAAATAAGTTATAGAATTCACTATGTGGTAAAATAAAATAAGTTGCTGAAATACCCATCGAGTTTTCTATTACTGCAAGATTACGGGCAGCATGCATACTAAAATCTACATCATGTCTCCATAATATAAATTTTTCTTTTTTATCAAAAGTATCATACGTACGAAACGTCCAATTTTTTTTTGCAGTTTCAAGTAATTTTTTATACTCAACCAATGTAAAGTCGGAGAATAAATATTTATCTGAATTATTCACAGGGATCGTTTGAAGTGATATGCTAAAAGTGATGTGGACATGGAAATTTTTTTGAGTACAAAACGATGTTTTTTTACTAAAACACCTACTTCATATTGCAATTAAACTCTTATTTCTATAGAATTATTCACGTCCGGTTTCAAATATATCAGCATCCCAAATAATAATACGTTTATTATTAATGATTGTGTAAGCTCCAGGATAAGGTTTTGTTTGTGCTCTTATAAAATCTTTAATGCGTTTTGCATTCCATGTAAAATCTATTAAGCCATCCTGAGGCGTTCGTTTAGGAAATACTGTAGCTTGTGAATGGTCTTGCTGAAGTTTTGGAGCAGTTCCATTTTCAATTTTTGGAAGATATTCAAGTAATATTTCAAAGAACCATGAATTCCCATAGCTCCCTTTGATACCATTTTGATTATCTGCTCAGGAATTCATACCCTAATTTTTTAAAACCATACTTAATATCCATGAGCTGAGAAGAAATATCAACTAACCCTATAAATATTTTACTCATCTATACTACTTCAGGCTGATTAAATAAATCACAACGGTTTTTAACGTTCGCCAATTTTTTTTGCTGGTACGCCACCCCATACTTCATATTCCGGAATATTTTTATTAACGACAGAACCTGCGGCTACTAGAGCCCCTTTACCAATTATTATTCCAGGTAAAATTGTGGTATTCACACCTATATCACATCCGTTTTCTAATCTCACTTCTTTAAATTCAAGTGGAGAAAATAAAATTGCTTTATTTCTTTCCGTTGGACGATGCTGAGAGGTAAGAATTGATACTTTAGGACCGATGCCTACTTCTTCACCAATAATAATACTACCACCACTGTGAAAAAAACAGGCTTGTCCAATCCAGGAATTACTACCTATTTGTAGTTTATTTTTATAATATGCCTTAAGTATTGTATAATGGCCTATGTAAACATTTTCTGCAATTATTATATTTTCAGGATGAAATATCAAAACCCCCTTTTCAAAAATAACATTATTACCTAAAGAGGCGAATTCGTGAGGGCTAAATGAACCGTCACCATGTGAAAGAAATTTTTTAATACTCATTATTTTTATTCTTGGATCACATTAATTTTCATCCATTTAGCTGTATTTCTCACTCCTTCTTCCAAATCTATTTTTGCTTTAAATCCTAATACCTGGTCAGTTTTTTCAACACTGGGTATTCGAATAGCAATATCTGCAGATAAAGGAGGATTAAATACAATTTTAGATTCGGAATTTAATACCCGACAAACTGTTTGTGCCAATCCAAGAATGGTAATTACAGCTCTGGCATTTCCAATATTAAAACTTTCACCTATTGCTTTTGGATCTTCAATGCAGCGAATCAGGCAGTCTACAAAATCATCCACATAACACCAGGCTCTTATCTGGCTGCCGTCTCCATATATATTAATGGTTTCATTCTTTAATGCCTTTTTAATAAAGATCTGTATTGCACCTTCTCCTGTTTGTCCCGGGCCATATATGTTAAACGGCCTTACTGTAACAATTGGCAGTTTGTATTGGGCATAATAAGCATGTGCCAAATGTTCTCCTGCCAGTTTGCTTACGGCATATGTCCATCGGGCTTCGCCTGCTGATCCTGAAATAGTTTGATCTATTTCGGCAGATTTAAATGCCATGCTACCAAAAACTTCAGAAGTGGAAAAATCAATAAACCTTTCTTTAATACCATTGATACGGGCAGCTTCCAATGCGTTGGCTGTACCAATCATATTTACCTGCATTGTTTTTACAGGGTTTTTAATTACGGTATCAATACCGGCAATTCCGGCAGCATGTACTACAATATCTGAGCCTTTCATCGCATCAGTTAATGTTATTGCATCCAATACATCTCCTTTGATAATCTTTATATTCGGATGATTTGCAAGCCCGCTGCCGGTTAAGGTGTCCCGGTGAAAATTATCATACACTACAATCTTGTTTTTTTCAATGTATTTGTTTATTAAAGTGTTTGCAATAAACCCTGCGCCACCGGTAATAAAAATTATCTTATTTTCTATCATAATTTATTTATTGTGTTTGCAATGTATAGAATATCATCTTTAGTTAAGCGCTCATAAATGGGAATTGCCAATCCTTTTGTGTAAGCTTTATAAGCATTCGGAAATAAAAATTGTGCATCCAGCTTATATTTGTTTTTGTAAAATGTTTGTGATGGTATGCATTGTGCTCCATAATTTGTCCCGATATTCTGTTCTTTTAATTTTTCAATTACTGATTTTTGGTGAAGCGAATCATTTAGTAATAAATGAAACGTTTGCCATGTATGATTTCTATCAGAAGGTACAGTTGGCAGCGTTACTTTTTTATTATCCTGAAGTGATGAAAAATAAATTTCAGCCAATTCATTTTTATATTTAATAATATCATTTATACGCCGGAATTGACTGTAAGCTAATGCTGCCTGAAAATCGGTAAGTCTGTAATTAAATCCAGCTTCAATAAAATTCATATTTCCATTTACCATATCAATGCCATGATTACGCAGACAACGTAATTTTTTTGCCAGATCTTCATCGTTTGTAAGTAATATTCCTCCTTCGCCGGATGTAATTGATTTACGCGGATGTAATGAGAAAGACCCTAATATGCCGAAAGTACCTACCGGTTTATTGTTTTGCTTAGCTCCAAGAGCGCAGGCAGCATCTTCAATTACAAAGAGATTATGCTTTTCTGCAATTTGGCAAACCTTAACAATATCGCATGCCAGGCCAAACTCATGTACAGGAATGATAGCTTTTGTTTTATCGGTAATTTTTTGCTCAATTAAATCGGCATTAATATTAAATGTAGATGCTTCGATATCAACAAAAACAGGTGTTGCGCCAACCAGCTCTACTACATTTGCTGTGGCTATGTAAGATAATGCAGGCACAATAACTTCATCATCCGGCCCGATGCCTAAAACTTTTAATGCAAGATGCAATGTGGCTGTACCATTAGACACTGCAATTGCCTGTTTTACATTATGGTATTCTGCAAAAGCTTTTTCTAATTTTTCTACATAAACACCTTGTATAAGCATGCCTGATTTTAATACTTCAGATACCAAATGAATATCATCATCAGTTATATCAGGCCTGCCTAATGGAATAAATGCTTGTTTATTTTTTGTTTGCATCATAAATTCTTTCAATAATGTCAACCACTTTCAATCCTTCCAGTGCATTGGTGGTTATTGAGGCTCTGCTTTTTAGTACATTTAAAACATTTTCATAAATATAATGGTGATTAGCGGCTGAACCTTTATATGTACCATAATCATTTGGAGGATTTGAGAGCTTAAGTTTCGGCATTTCATAATCTTTTATGTTGCAAATTTCAACATCATTCATATACTGGCCACCTACTTTTACTGTGCCATTCTCTGCAATTATAGTTATGCTGCTTTCTAAATTTGTATTCCATACTGAAGTGGAAAAATTGAGACAGCCCATACCACCTTTCACAAAATCAAAACTGATAAAACCTGAATCTTCAAACTCGGTAAGATGTTGGTGATTAAAATCATTGAGTTTAGTTTGTATGTTTTTTATATCGCCAAACAGCCAGAACATTATATCAATAAAATGCGAAAATTGGGTAAAGAGTGTTCCTCCGTCAAGATTTTTTGTTCCATGCCAGTTGCCTTTTTTGTAATAATTATCATCCCTGTTCCAGTAACAGTTAACCTGCACCATAAATATTTTACCTAAAATATTTTTCATCAATAATTCTTTTAACCAAACCGATGGTGGAGAATACCGGTTTTGCATAACACAGAATACCTGTTTATGCTGGTGCAAAGACTCATAAATAATATGTTCACATCCTGCTTTGGTTAATGCCATTGGTTTTTCAATTACTATATGCTTGCCGGCTTTGAGGCCTTTTATAGCCTGTTCTTCATGAAGCCCATTTGGTGTGGCAATGCATAAAACATCGCAGGGCAGATGAGCTTTTAATAAATCGTCAAGGGTATCGAAAAATGAAATATCCTTCAAATCAATTTGCAGTTCTTCAATGGGTCTGGTATCGCATACAGCAACTAATTCGCATTCAGGATTATTATTAATAATTTCAATATGCCTTTTTCCGATATGTCCACACCCGATTACTGAAAATTTTATTTTTTGATTCATTTCAACATTTATTTCCATTTAAACTGCTTCCCATGTTGAATTAAACCGAACCAATCCGAGCTTTGTGTGAAATTTAAATCCATTCTTTTCATCCTCAGCCAGCGTAAGCACTTCAAAATTTATTATATCTTCAATATAATCTAAAGAAGTGCCAGCATGTTGCTGATGGGCACCAATGGATAAAGAATAGGATCCCGGTTGCAGGAGGTTTTCTATTGTAACTTTTATTTTATTTAATCCCTTTGTTAAAGTATGTACTGAATTTTCAACATCATAAATATTACTTAAGTGCACAATTTGTTTTTTTTCTTCATCAGAAATCCTCATATCAAGCATTACATTATTTATTTCCTTTTCACAAAAAATAACAATCTCTATTAAAATATTACTTAAATAATATACAATATTTTCTGTGATGCTGATACTGTTTAGTTTTATTTTTTTAAACCAAACAATTCCTGTGTTATACAAAGACAAACCAGGCGGAATATTTCCATCCTGCTCTATTACTTTTGCTACATTTAAATATTGAACTATTACCTGATTAATGCTACCTGTTTTTTCAATTTTTCCTTTTTTTAAATAAATGCCGGTATTACAAATAGAATTTATTGCCGCCATATTATGGCTTACAAATAAAACTGTTCTGCCCTCATTATTGCTAACATCTTCCATTTTGCCCAAACACTTTTTTTGAAACTGAGCATCCCCAACAGCCAGCACTTCATCAACTATTAAAATTTCCGGTTCCAGATGTGCCGCCACAGAAAAAGCAAGGCGAACATACATACCTGAAGAATACCGCTTTACAGGAGTATCTAAAAACTTTTCAACTTCAGAAAACGCTACAATCTCATCAAATTTTTTTCTTATCTCTCCCCTGCTCATTCCTAAAATGGCCCCATTAAGAAATATATTTTCCCTGCCAGTCAATTCAGGATGGAAACCTGTACCCACTTCCAGTAGTGATGCTATTCTCCCTTTAATTTTTATTTCACCGGTACTCGGGTCGGTAATACGTGAAAGTATTTTTAGCAGTGTGGATTTACCTGCGCCGTTACGGCCAATTATACCTACCCTGTCTCCCTGCTCTACATTAAAGCTTATATCCTGTAAAGCATAAAATTCTTCTTTGTATGCAGCAGTTTTTTGTTTTTTTCTGAAATGAAATAATTTCTTTGATGATTGAGCAATAACATCCCGCAGGGTTGTATAGCTTTGCTGCCCTTCATGAGAAATGATAAATTTTTTTGACACATCCCTGACCTGAATTATTGAAGACATTGTGTGCTTACTTATTCTTTGTAATTATTTAATAAATTATACTTTCCCGTTACACTAAATATTATCAGCAAATGTTTTTTCTACTTTTCTGAAATAATATATACCTATCCAAAGAAATAATAAACTAATTGTAACTGATAAGTAAACATATTGCCAATGAATACTATCACCCAAAATACTCCACCGGAACCCATCGATAATGCCAGCCATCGGATTTAAGTAATACAACAATCTCCATTTTTCTGGTATAACTGAACTGCTGAAACCTACAGGAGTAATGTACAAGCCGAATTGTACAATAAATGGTATAATATACCTGAAATCACGGTACTTAACATTTAAAGCGGTTAAATAAAGTCCGGTTCCGAATGCTGCTAAAAATGCCAATATAATAAATAATGGTAAAAACAAAATTTGCAAAGGGGGTAAAAATTTAAACCATACCATCATTACAATCATTATACAAAATGATATTGCAAAATCTACCAGGCTTGTTATTACAGCACTTGCGGGAATGATCATGCGTGGAAAATATACTTTTGTAATCAAATTGGTATTCCCAATCAAACTATTGCTTGCTTCGCTTAACGCGTTTGAAAAAAATTGCCATGGCAACATACCTGCATACACCATTAATGCATATGGTGCGGCACCCGGATTATCCAGTTTTGCAATTCGGCTGAAAATAAATGTAAAAATTATTGTTGTTAATACCGGCCGTATAACGCTCCATGCAGCGCCCACAACTGTTTGCTTATATCTTACTTTTATATCCCGCCAGCTTAAAATGTAAAACAACTCCCGGAATCTCCATAAATCTTTCCAATAGTTTTTTTCTGTAAGCCCTGCCCTTATGATTATTTCTTCAGGCATTATGCGGCAGCTGTTTTTTTAAAATTGAGAATTGCTTTTTTATTCTTTTATACTGTTTGCTATTAGGAGTTGTATATTGGGCTCCTCTTCCCTGGGGAGTTGAATTATTATCGTAAAAGGTATAATTATTAATAACCTTCACCAGTGCAGCAGCAGCTTTCCGTGTAATTTCAGCGCAATTAAATGCCACTGTATCTCTTAAAGTATCTTTAAAATGTATGGGAAATTTTTCCTGATATAATATATTTCCCCTGTCGATATTTTGATTTATTTGATGAATTGTAAAACCTGTTTCTGCGGAGTTATTATATAATTGCCATATTACACTTTGTGCGTTTTGGTACTCCGGTAGTATTTCGCCATGCACATTTATCATTCCGAAGCGACAAATTGTAAATACTGATCTGCTTATAAAGCTGTTACCAAGGCTTATGCCTACATCAGCATTTGCTTTTTTAAATAATTCTCTAGTTCTATCACAATTAATAGCAGGCGTTCTCTCAAAATTAATATTGTTATACATGCAAAAAGTCTCCAGATTTGCGGGAGGAAGTAATTTCTCTGCATCTTCAGCAAACCATTTCCTCATTCTTACTCCGTTTATAGCACCAAACAATCCTATTTTAAAAACTTTTTTTATTTTTTTTAAAAATTGCTTTGTTCTAATAGCTGCTTTACCCTCATTTAAAATAACCATCCCTATTTCAATATTCTGTTCTTTAAATAATAATGGAACTGCATGTGCGGCGGCTCCGGTAACCGAACCTGTAAGCACAAGAACTTTCATCAGTTATATAAGAAATTGTTTTGTTGAAATTTAGCATGCATTGCATTGCGGCGTAAGAAATATTTTATATGAGAAGGCTTCCATGCCAAAACAATATTATCACGCCTTACCAAAAGCTTTTCGCACACCGGAGGCTCACTTTGTTGTACATGGCATCCCCGTTCGGCCGAAGAACATGAGTAATAGCCTGTGTTAAATACAACCTCACGGGCCTTAGCAGTAAAATGAAAATACCTGCCATAAGGAAATGCAAAATGAACTCTATCACCAACATATTTTTTTATTATATCATAAGACAATTGCAAATCATCGGCGATTATATCCGGCTCTGAAGCTGCCAAATTAATGTGTTTCATTGTATGTGAGCCGATCTCATGCCCATCTTTTAACAATCTGTCAACATCATTCCAGTTTAAAAATTCTACAGGTGGGATATGTAGTTTTTCAGAGCAAAATATTTCTATATTTTCCTCGTTTTGATTTTCAATAATATCAGGGCAAATAAAAAAGCAGGCCGAAATCCCATACTCGTTTAAAATATTTAAGGCATTTAAATTATTTTTAAATCCATCATCAGAACTTATGCAGATATAAGGTTTATCAATTTTATTATCAAGTATTTTTTTTAAAGCCTCAGAATAACTAATAAATGAATGATCCTTTAATAAAAAGTCCAACAAATCTCTCAGATTTTTTTGTTCGTCATTAAAAACATGATGCAAACAAAGAAACTGAATTCTATTTTTTTTAAATGCATTATCACCTTTTAGCTTTTGCAGTAAGCCGAGGATATCTAAAGCTGTTTCTCTTGCTTCGCTCAGTAATGAGGTGCCTTTATATTTTTTTAATGCTTTATATGTAGTAACAAAATTCATTAAGCTTATTCAGTAATGATTTTCTCCAGTCTTCTCTTAAAAGTGTTAAACCCAAAATTATGTTGAACAATAGATTGTAACTGAGAATGTGAAAGATTGCTTTGGCCGGGAAACATAAGAGAGGATAATGACTGAATGATATCGGAATTACTATTGGGGTCAATTAATGTTCCTAATTCGCCGTTTTTTAAAGCATCTGTACTTCCATCTACATTGCCCGCAATCACGGGTACGCCGCAAGCCATTGCTTCAATAAAAACAATTCCAAAACCTTCCATTGTACTAGGCATAATAAAAGCATCTGCCAGTAAGTAATGATCAGTAACTTCTTCATCTTTTATAAACCCTGTTAATAAAACATTGTCTTCTAAATGTAATGAAGTAATTATTTTTTTTACCCTTTGACTTTCTGCTTCATCTGCTTTGCCTGCAATAATATATTTAATGTAAGGATTTACCTTTTTTAATTCAGGCAATGCCTCCAACACTTTATCATATCCCTTATATTTTTCACTTGAGGATAAACGGGTAAGCGTATAAATTATTTTTTGCCCATTTAGCTGATACCGCTCTTTCAGATATTCAGGCTTATCGAAATTAACAGGAAAATTAAAATAAGGATCTATTGTATTATGAAATACGATAATTTTTTCCTCAGCTATTTTATTGTATTTGAAAAGTTGTTGTTTTGTAAAATTACTAACCGCTAAAATTTTATCTGTATTATCTAAAAAATATTTTTTAATGCCAGTGAAAGATTTCCACAACTCAATACCATGAGCAACCAACATTAATTTTTTCTCCGATAATAATTTAATAATTACTCCTGGCAAAGCAAGATTAATATGACCAACAATTATCGTATCATAATATTTTGAATTTTTAATAACTGATGAAATAAATTTTGTTTTATTTCCCGAAAAATAAGTGTAATTACTTTTACTAAAATATTTTTCATTGACATTGGTATCGTGTAAGGAAATCGCATCGACTGTTATTTTTCCTTTAGATTCAATTTCCTTCAAGGCCTTTAAAAAACACCGGTTAAACTTTTCTATTCCGCCAGTTGAAGAAAAGGTAACAAGGTTTAAGAATAAAATATCTTTTGTATCCGGCGAAAAATATTTTATGTTACACTTTGTGTTGGTAAGCACATAAGCCCAGTAACGGCTCCAATGCAACTTGCCTTTTTTAAATGAATAGTGAATGTGCCTGTAGTTACTATTTCTTTCAATAGGTTTTACATTTTTCAGCCATTTATAAAATGGAAATGTAAATCCCTGCTTTTTGCGTTGCCATATTTCTTTTGGGAGCAAATCATTAAAAGCTTTTATAAGAAGATGTTTGCCAATATTCTTGTCAGATTTCACTTCGGGTGCAATGCTGTAAACCGCCTGCATTAATTCTTTATCTAAAAAAGGAACCCGTACTTCAAGGCTGTGCCACATACTCATGTAATCCGTATCTTTTAATAGCTGATTTTGCATGTACAGATGAGTTTCGATATGGCTGGCCCGGTTAAAATGTGCCTCGTTTTTATCTAGTTGTTCAATAGCAACTTTATCCAGTGTTTCATAAACATCTTTTTCTGCAATGGATAATAAATTAGCCACCTGTTTAGGAGAATAGAAACCTCTATTAAATAAGTATTCACCTAAATGATTATCTCTTTTAAGAAATGCTATTTTTTTTAATTTTTCTTTAGTAAAATTTTCAGCTAATCCGGGTATGAATGAAGGCAATTTTTTGATAAAGGCTGCCTTTCCAGAATGATTAAATGACGAGTATCCACCGAATAATTCATCTGCACCAAGCCCGCTTAGTACAGCTGTTAAACCATATTCTTTTGCGCATTTGCTTATAAAATATGAATTTATTCCATCAGTGCTTGGCTGATCCATGGCTTCTAAAATATCAGGCAATGCAGTCTCAAATAGCTTTTCTGTTATCAGAAATGACTGATGATTAGCGTGGGTTTTATCAATTATTATTTTCTGATAAGGCTGTTCATTAAAAGTAGCATCTTCAAAAATGATTGATAGTGTTTTAAGATTATTTCCGATATATTGATGAGCAATAAGTGTTAGTAAACTGGAATCAATCCCTCCGCTTAAAAATAAACCTATAGGTGCATCAGAAATCAGGTGTCTCTTAACAGCAGTATTTAATTTATCCCTTACAACTGCAACTGCCTCATGAAGATCATTAATAGTATTGCTGAATTTAAATTTATTAAAAGTATGCTGTGTTATTTGCAGTGAGGGCAGATCAATTACTGCATATGTTCCTTTAGCAAGAGGCTGTACATTTTGTAAGGTTGTAAATGGTTCGGGTAAATGCCCAAAAGTTAAAAACGGAATTTTCCATTTTGGATTTTCAGGCCAATCGTTTTGATAGGCTTTAAATGCCCGTATCTCAGAGGCAAATATTAATTTGTTTTTAGTTATGCTATAATATAAAGGCTTTATACCGGCATGGTCTCTAGCCAATATTAATTGATTTTTACTTTTATCCCATAATGCAAGAGCAAACATTCCATTAAATCTTTCGAAACATTTTATACCCCATTGAAGAAAAGACTTTAAAATTACTTCTGTATCGGTTTTTGTTTTAAATATATATCCGAATGATTTTAATTCTGTTTTTAATTCCTGGTAATTATAGATTTCGCCATTAAATATGATTTGGAGCTTACCATCAACATCACTCATCGGTTGATGCCCGGCAGCACTTAAATCAATTAATGATAACCTGCGATGCCCTAATGCAAGGGATGAATCGCAATCAATAAATATTCCTTCATCATCCGGTCCGCCATGTTGCATACTATCTCTCATACGCAACACATCCTGTTTTAGTGTTGATGAATTTAACTGATATATGCCTGCAATTCTACACATTAATAAAACATATTAAAGAGAAGATGCTTCACTTTGTATTAAGATAGGTATATTATTTATAATTGGGTAAGCTACCTGGGTTTTCTTTGAAATTAGCTTTTGCTTATCATCACTTAATATTAGCGGTTCTCCTGATATAGGGCATTGTAAAAGATGAATAATATTTAAATTATTTTCAGGGTTTGCAATATGAGCAGCATTAAAAAGATCGAGTGAAGTGGTATGCTGTTCCTCAATTGTATTCTTATTTTTATAAGCCTTTATATAAATGCTATCAGAAATATTTTTTAATGGGGGAATAATCTTTGTAAAAAAAGAACCAAATAAAGAAATCCCCGATAGGATTTTATTTTTAAAAGAAACGTATTTTAAATCTTCAGGCAAAATACCAATCCCTATCAGGCTATGGTTTTTATAAGAAAAGTTTCCAAATATTTTTTTAAAAATTTCTTTATACTCGGTTATTGTGTAATAGCGTACGGACCATGAGTTGTAATCATCTTTATCTAATTCGGTTGCTTTAACATTACCAAACCTGTTTTTAATACCGTGTTTATTTGGGAATTCTAAAAAGGCGAAACCATCACTTTTAAGAATCCTGTTTATATGTGTTAAGCAATTAACTAATCTTTCCTTGTGTGTATGCTGTATAACACTAAAAGACCATACCAGATCAAACAGTTGAGGTTTAAATGGAATGTTTCTTAAATCTGCCACTAAAGTATATCCATTTTTCCCCTGAGCCTTTAACGTGGTTAAAGCAGTTTCGCAAAATTCTAATCTTATGTCAATCCCTATCGGTATATATCCTTTATTAGCGCCTGCAACCAGCCATCTTCCCCACCCATTTCCTATATCCAGCATAATTCCCGATTCAACTTTGGGTACAGGTAATTTATAAACAGGATAATCTTTTAGTTTTCCAATCCTGTCAGTATAGTGAATTCCATTGGTGGCCGCTATTTGTTGCTGAACTATCCATGGCAAATTTCCTGAATAGCTTACCGGTTGATTTTGGGTAGCTAATTTCTCATAAATTTTAGTTCTATCAAATTCTTCTACATCACTTTTCACTGACATATATTTTATTGTAAATGATGACCAGTGATTATTTAAACAGGCTGCCGAACTGGTTCAATATTGTGTTTATTGAAATGTGCACTCAACTGGATATTCATGCTCGCTATTTTTACTATAGCTCTGTTACCGGAAACTTCGAGTAAAATGCCTTCGTAGTTCATTAGTAAGCCTTGCTTAATTCTCACTTTCTGATTTACCCTTAAACCTATCTGATCAATTTGTACATCATTAAATTCATGAAGAAATTTTTTTATGGTATTAATTTCTTCATCCTTAATTCTAGCCGGTTTACCTAACCAATAAACATAATTAATAACTCCTGCAATTTTTTTAAGATCCCATTTTTTTTGTTCCTCAACTTTTACAAATACGTAAGATTTAAAAATGGGCTCATAAATCACTTTCTTTCTGTCGCTCCATTGTTTTTGTACTTTGTTTAATGGACAGTAATTTTCTATACCCTTAGCTTCCAGTAGCTTGGCTACTTTTTTTTCCCACCGGGGCTTTGTAGATATTGCGTACCAATATGAGTTATCTTGTGACATGAT
>MWVW01000145.1_pt1 | contig 17311 bp, 16 predicted proteins | sample 1047191 | NCBI WGS metagenome assembly MWVW01 (sample SAMN06349985, study PRJNA376086) | soil metagenome | isolation source: MtG22-5 sample Antarctic (ecotone) | place: Antarctica
GCCGGGAATATGAGTATAGAATTTACAAAACAAAAGATCCCTTTTTAAAAGATACAGGTTACTATTATCCTTTTAAGATTAATATAGAATTAATACAGGAGGCTTGTAAGATTATAAAGAATGGGACAAATTTTTTTGCATTTTCAAAAACAAACACACAGGTAAATAATTATAATTGCACAGTAAGTGATAGTCAATGGCAAGCAGAAAATCAGGTACATATTTATCGTATAAAAGCAAATCGTTTTTTGCGGGGTATGGTAAGATTATTAACAGCTACTCTTTTACAAATTGGTCGTGGAAAACTTACTATTGAAGATCTTTTTTTGCTACTGAATAGTTCTTCAAAAAAGTGTGAACTATCGGTACCATCAAATGGCCTTTTTTTAAAGGAAGTAGCTTATCCCCAAAATTATTTCAATACTAAAGCAAGTTTTAAAAATTGATAGGAAAAGGTGGATACAATGATTTGCCCGAACCAATTGTATCACCTGCATTCTACGACAACGGGGATACTATTCTTTAAAAGTTTATCAGGTTATAATTGAAATATTCTAAATAAACTTGTAAAGTCAATTCTCAAAAATCTCCGGAGGTAAGAGTGCATTTATTTTATAGATGAACTGAGCCTCACCCTTTATTTCTAACCACTCATAAAGAGGTAGGATTGTATCAAAATGAAAAAAATTCTGGAGAGCATGTACCCCTGCATCAGTCCGGGAAGAACCTGTTAATGTTACAGGCGTTCTTATTAAAACCTGAAAAGCCTTTTCTATTTCTCCCTGGATTGTATTGGCATTTTGCTGAATCTGGAATCCGCTGTAACGAGTACCCTTGTATGAGAGGTCTATAAAATAACGAGGCATAATTATTCCCCGGTCAATGCTTTGAACCGTTTTAGATAATACTCATCTTTTATTTCAGATTGCAATGTTGAAAACTGATCAAGATCAGAGATGTGCCTGTGGGCCGCATCAAAAAACTGGTATTTTCCTGAAGATGTCAAAAATAATACACTTAGATTTTTAATTTGAATGGTAGAAAAACAACCGTATCTAAAATATTTTTTGGCTTCATCAATCATTGCTTCATCATTCGTTTTGGAAGCCATATTCTTACGGAGCCGCAAAAAATCTTTTTCGGCAGCAAACGCTTTACATGTATTCTTCTGAAGTAGTTTTTTAGCGTTGGCATTTTCGGTTTCCGTTGAAGTCACAACATTATCTTTTGGCTTTGGTATAGGCTGTTCGGACTGATCCGATTTGGCTTTTGCTTCTACTGGCTTTTCTTCAACGATTTCGCTCAGGTTTCTTTTTTGATTGGGTATCAACAATCTAATTGTATCAACCTTTCCATATTGATTATCTAAATACACCAGGCCGAAGCCATCAGTTGTAGAACTTTCGGAACGTTTTGTAATAACTGATTTTATATATGGCTCAGTTTCCTTTTCAATTATCACTTCTTCTGTTTTTTTCTCCGTGGATTGTTCTGAGGTTTGGGGCTTTTTTACCTCTATAATTATTTTTTCTTCCGGTTTAATTGCAGCAGTATCGACAGCTTGCCTGACATTAACATTAACACTAACAGTATCCGGTAATTTTTTTTGCTCTTGCTGATTTTCCTTACTTATAGAAATGGTAGTTGAACTTACAACAGGTTCAGTTTTATCTTCCTGTTTAGTTTCCGTTTTAACTTCTGGTTTTATTTCAACAACATTGGTAACAGTTGTTTTGGGTAACTCTTTTTTAGTTTCTTTTTGCGGTGTTTCAATTATGGCAACTGTAAGCAGGGAAGGGTCGTCTGCAGCCTGGGAAAGTAGTTTGGTAAATGAATCCGTTCTCGTAATTGTTTGCTTACTATTGCCGTTATTAGATGCAGCAGTAGATTTTATCACTTCAAGCGTTTGAAGATCAAATAAACTCAACCCGTTTTCAAAATTCTTTAATAAAAAACCCCTGTCCTTATTATTAACTATTGCAACGATAAATTTAGTTTCCGGGATTTTATTTCCGGGTGCACCAACTGAAAAAGAGTAATTGCCTTCTTTTAAATCAGAAAGAATTAAATAACCAGCCGATGACGAACTAAAAACTTTATCCTGCATTTTAACAAAAAAAGGCGAACCATTTTCAGATTGGAGATAGATAAAAGAAACTTTCTGCGCATTAGCTATTGCACAGGCACAAACAAAAATGGCAATCAATAAGAATTTTTTCATCGCCTTCAAAATTACAGCAAATACCAATAATAGCCGGTTATCTAAATTTAGAAAATACCTTGTTAACATTCTATTAGATTTGCAACTATTAAATTTAAATATGAAACGATTTACACTATTAAGTACATTATTATTATTTCTTTTTGGAGTGACGATAGCTCAATCCGTAGAGCCGAAATCAATAGGAGTGACAGATTACAGAACAACTTCTGAAAAAATCAATGACCTGGTTCATACAAAACTGGATGCACGTTTTGATTATGCAAAATCACAATTAAACGGGAAGGTATGGATCACGCTGAAACCACATTTTTATACAACAGATTCTCTTTTGTTAGATGCAAAAGGAATGGACATAAAAGAAGTTGCTGTTGTAAAAAATGGTAAGAATACTGCTTTAAAATATGATTATGATGGGATGTTTTTAAACGTTCATCTTGACAGGCCTTATAAAAGATCAGAAACTTATACAATATATATTGATTACACGGCTAAGCCCGATGAATATACAGGTAAGGGAAGTGCTGCTATTACAGATGCAAAAGGATTATATTTTATTAATCCACGGGGCGAGGACAAGGATAAGCCGACCCAGATATGGACACAAGGTGAAACAGAAGCAACATCTGTTTACGTACCAACTATTGATAAGCCAAACCAAAAAACAACACAGGAATTTATTTTAACTGTGCCATCAAAATATGTAACACTTAGCAATGGTAAAATGGTTAGCCAAAAGACGAATGCTGATGGCACCCGTACTGACCATTGGAAAATGGATCTTCCCCATGCACCGTATTTATTTTTTATGGGCGTTGGTGATTACGCGATTATAAAAGATAGTTACAAAGGCAAAGAAGTAAGTTATTATGTAGAGAAGGAATATGCACCGGTTGCCCGTAAAATTTTTGGTGCTACGCCAGAGATGATAAAATATTTTTCAACTATTACAGGTGTGGATTATCCATGGGCGAAATATGCGCAGATAGTAGGCAGAGATTATGTTAGTGGTGCCATGGAAAATACTACAGCCACCTTGCACCAGGAAAGTGCTTACCAAAATGCACGCGAATTGGTAGATGGAAATCGTTGGGAAGAAGTGATAGCTCATGAATTATTTCACCAGTGGTTCGGCGATTATGTAACTGCAGAAAGCTGGAGTAACCTAACCGTAAATGAATCTTTTGCAACCCTGGGATCCCAGTTGTGGAATGAATATAAATATGGAAAAGACGCCGGTGATGAAGAACGGTATAATTCTACTCAAGGATATATTAACAGTAGCAGTGAGCGGAAAGATCTTGTTCGTTATACTTACAATGACAAAGAAGATGTATTTGATGCTGTTAGTTATAATAAAGGTGCAGCCATTTTGCAAATGCTTAGAAACCAGGTAGGCGACAGCGCCTTTTTTAAATCGTTGAATTATTATTTAGTTACTAATAAATTTAAAGCTGCAGAAGCACACCAGTTGCGGCTTGCTTTTGAAGAAGTGACCGGTAAAGATCTAAATCCGTTTTTCAACCAATGGTATCTTGGAAGCGGCCATCCAAAATTAGATATTGTCTATAATTATGATGAAGCTAAAAAACAAGCACAGGTTATCGTAAAGCAAACACAACCCGCAGATAATCTTTTTCAATTGCCTGTAGCTATTGATGTATATAACGGAACTAAAAAAACACGATATAATGTTTGGGTTAAAAACCAGGTGGATACTTTTGTTTTTGCATCGGCCACTAAACCAGACCTGGTGAATTTTGACGGCGACAAAATTTTGATTGCACAAAAAACAGAAAACAAAACCTTAGATAATTATATCCATCAATATAAATATGCAGGAAATTACCTAGATCGCCGCGAAGCAATTGATGCTGCCGCCAAAAAACAGGAAGAAATAAAAGGTGTAGAGCTATTAACAATGGCATTGAATGATAAATATCATGGGTTGCGTAATTACAGCATCGCAAAATTAGATTTAAGAAAAGAGGGCTTAAAAGCCGTTGTCGAACCCATACTGGCTGATTTGGCAAAAAACGATAAAAAATCAACCGTAAGAGGTGCCGCTATTGGAAAATTGGGAGAATATAAACAAGCTAAATATGCAACTCTTTTTAAAAATGGAGTAAACGATTCCTCTTATACTGTTGCCGGCAATGCGTTAGAAGCTCTCGGCAAGGTGGACAGTGCTACCGCCTACAAAGAAGCGAAACGCTTAAGTACCACTCAGGCAGAGGGTCAATTAGCACGGTCCATCAATTCTACAATGATCAAATATGGTGATGAATCAGCAGGAATTATTATCCTTGATAATTTTGAAAAAATGCCGGTGAGCCAGGCAAAATTTGAAGCACTGCAACCTTTGAGTGAATATTTAAAAAGAGTAACAGTCATGGAAACTTTTAAAAGAGGTATTGACGATATTGCTGCATTTAATGCTCAAATTCCTGAAGCTTACCGCGAGCAGGTTACTCCTTTTATTGAAGGCCTTTTAAAAAATATTCAAAAAACAAAACAAGATGCCGGGCAAAAAGAAATGGCTGATTATGTGGGTGGTAAACTAACAAAGAAAGGGTTTGTTCCTGTTCCCTAAAAGTGATTTAAAAAAACATGAATAAAAAACCATCTCGTATGAGGTGTTTTTTTTACAAGTAATAGAGTGAATATGAAAATATAATTTTTACCAACTACTATTTACCAACTACCTCCTGCACCGCCACCACCACCACTACCACCGCCAAAGCCACCGCCGCCGCTTCCAAAACCTCCGCCTCCACCACTACCACCAAATCCACCAGGAAAAAATACCGGCCCACCAAAGCCCCGGTAACCACGACGTGACATAAACCCACCGCCTCTTCCACCACCACCGCCGAACATATTAAGAACAATCATTAGTATAAAAAATGCTACAATAATTTTTCCTAAGCTAATTCCTCCGCCTTTAGTTTTTCTATATCCGGCAGGAGCCTGGTATTCACCAGCAGCAGCTCTGAAAATGGAGTTAGTGGCATTCTCAAATCCACGGTAATAATTTTGCTCTCTAAAAGCAGGCAGCACATCATTTTCAATAATATTCTTTGCTGTAATATCTGGCACTGCACCTTCCATTCCGTATCCTGTCGCAATCCAAATATCTCTATCCTTAATGGCTGCAAGGATTACAATGCCATTGTCTTTGCCGGCTTGCCCTCCTACCCCCCATTGCCGTAAAATTTCTAAAGACACTTCTTCAATAGCATAATCGCCTGTGCTTGACATAGTAACAACAGCAATTTGTGTAGAAGTGCTGTCATCGTAGGCTACCAGTTTTCTTTCCAACGCATGTTCTTGTTCCGGTGTCAGAACATTTGCAAAATCGTTTACCAGTTTGGGAGGATTTGGTTTAGGAGGAACAATCTTATTAATGCCCTGCGAAAAAGCAAAAAATGAAAAGAATAAACCTATAGTAAATAGTAAATGCTTCATGTATCTATTTGCCAAAAATCATTTCGTCCGGCAACTCATTTTTATCGGTATTTCTATCGTATGGAAAATGTAAGTGTAAGGCTTCGCCGATGTCTTGAATACATTCCGAAATACCCTCGGCTAAATGTGCACTTTTAAAACAAAGCAACATTTTATTGACTTCGTCTTCCCAATATTTTTGACCCACTTTTTGATGAATGCCTTCATCACCAAAAACGGCTACCTGGTGATCTTTTATAGCTACATATAATAATGTACCATTTCGCTGGGTAGTTTTATCCATTCCAAGCTGAAAAAATATTTCTTTTGCCCTGTCCAATGGGTCAACAAAGCGGCAGCGTGATTCAACAAATATTCTCACCTCACCGCTTGTTTGCTGTTCAGCATTTCGTATGTTCTTTACAATTTCGTCAGTTTCTTGCGTTGTAAAGAAGTCCTTTTTTTTCTGCCAGGGAAATAATTTCACTCTACTTTTTTGTTGAGTCAAAGTTTACAGCAGGCCTGTCGGTTCCAAAATCCACCTGGGGAGCATTTTGCGAACCCGCATCGGCTGTAAAGCCAACACGAGGTTTAAAACCCATTATACCAGCAAAAATATTGGTGGGAAAAGTTCGAACCTTGGTATTATATGTTTGTACCGCTCCATTAAAATCATTGCGGGCTACTGTAATACGATTCTCTGTCCCTTCTAATTGTGTCTGCAAATTTCGAAAAGCGTCATTTGCACGTAAATTGGGGTATTGCTCCACTGTAACTAACAATCGACTTAATGCACCACTTAACTGACCTTGAGCTTGCTGAAATTTTTCGATATTTTCCGGCGTAAGATTTTCCGGGCTTATTTGCATACCGGTGGCTCTTGCCCTTGCATTAATAACATCATTCAATGTTCCTCTTTCAAAATTTGCTTCACCTTTTACAGTGTTAACCAAATTAGGAATCAGATCTGCACGGCGCTGGTATTGTGATTGTACATTGTTCCAAACTTGCTTCACAGATTCATCCTGCTGAACCAAGCCATTGTAACTACCACATCCCCAGAATACAAGTAAAACAAGTAATCCAAGAACGATTAATAAAGGAAGTGAACGACCTCTCATTTTATTTATTTTTTTAGTTTGTTTAAAATTAATGCATTTTAAATTGCATCGGGATGAACATGCAATTTCTATTCCACGACTGCATTCAGTAATTTTATTGACAAAATGTCTGTGAATGAAGTATTTAAAATATATAGCAGCAATTGCAATCGTAAGCATTTGTTGCTCTGATAAAACACAAAGCAATCCACCGCCACCGCAACAACCGGTAAGTATGGAGGATAAAATACTAACGCAAAATCTTTCGCATCCCTGGGAAATTTTATGGGGTCCGGATAATTTTATCTGGATGACAGAACGCAATGGAAAAATAAGCAGGGTAAATTCTGGAAACGGTGCGGTTACTACAGTTTACACTATAACAGATGTTACAAGCAGCGGCGAAGGTGGTTTATTAGGAATGATACTTCACCCCAATTTCTCAGCTAATCCTTATGTGTATGTTGGTTATAATTATAATAGCAGCAATGGGTACAAAGAAAAAATTGTTCGCTTTACTTATAATGGAACCAGCTTATCTGCACCACTTATATTAGTGGATAATATAGATGCTGCAGGTATTCACAATGGATGCCGCCTGGTTATTAAAGATGACAAATTGTATATAACAACGGGTGATGCTTCTAATCAACCATCTGCACAAAACACAAGTTCAATAAATGGTAAGGTGCTTCGTATTAACCTGGATGGAAGTATTCCTGCAGATAATCCTATTGCCAACAATCGTCTATGGAGTTGGGGACACCGCAATGCGCAAGGTTTAGTGTTTGCAGGAGATAAATTATTTAGCTCGGAGCATGGTCCAGCCAATGATGATGAAATAAATATTATTGAAAAAGGAAGAAATTATGGATGGCCTTCTGTAGAAGGATTTTGCAATGAAACTGGTGAGCAATCTTTTTGTACAGCTAACAATGTAAAAGAACCTATCTATGTCTGGACGCCTACGGCGGCTGTTTGCGGAATGGAGTTTTATAATTCGAATTATATACCGCAATGGAAAAATTCTTTATTGGTTACAGCATTAAAAAACAGCCGGCTTTACCAATTAAAACTAAATGCCGCTCAAACAGAAGTAACAGAAGCAATTGAGTTTTTTAATAACAAGTATGGAAGGTTGCGTGATGTTTGTATAGCACCTGATGGCAAGATTTACTTTTCTACCAGTAATGGAGGTAATGATAAGATTGTTGTGGTGAGTGCATTGCCTTAATCCTAAAAGAAATAAATTTCAATTAATCTACCTCCACTAATTCAATACCCTCATTTACTAATTCCATCGTTTCAATAAAGACCTCATTATTTTTTGCATTCAAATCTGACCATTGAATTTTACATGGCCATGCATTTATCAGCTTCCATGTAATAATGGGTGCATGTTCTTCATTCAATACTTTTATAATAACCGTGCGGCGAAATAAAGAACCGGTTTTATTGCCTTCCTGGAATAAATAAGTCTTTCTCCATTCTTTGTAAAAATCAAAATCACCTTCAAACACGCCTCTTTTTAAAATGATATTACCAAAAACTGTTCTGCCAGGTTGCTTAATTACATTATAGGTTTTTGAATTACCCTCCCGGTATTCTATTACGTTTGTTTCCATACTAAGGCCACTCACCTCACTAAATCCCATTCTGAAGTTTTCTCCCCACTCCACCTGGAAATGAAAATTAATTATTGGATAGTCTCCTTTGGCACCCATATCAGTTTTTTTTAATGAAAAATATTAGGTCTTTATAGATTTCTAAATCGTGTAATACCTTTTTCCTAAAAGTTTGTCCATTTTCATCAGCATAATATATAGCGAAATCTATTTCAGTTGTTTTAAGATGTTTAAAAAAAGAATGATAAGCGTCGATAAATATTTTTATTTCCTTGTATGGCGCCAAATATCTTATTTCATTAAATACGGCTAATTCTGTGATGTCTCTGGTCCCATCTAAGCCTATAATCTTTTGCGAAGGTTTTATTCTTACGTTAACAGCTGCAGAATTACTAAGATTTTTTATAGATATAAATACTAATTCTGAGTCAATTTCAAAATCAATGATAACATTTGGTTGCGCAGTATTGATCATGAATAAGTTTATTCAATTTTGGGTAAAAGTCATTTCCTGATTGGAGCAATCCCCGGTAACTCTTTTCCTTCAAAATATTCCAGTAATGCACCGCCACCTGTTGATACATAACTGACTTTATCCGTATAGCCAAATTGGTTGACCGCTGCAACACTATCACCACCACCAACCAGGGAGAACGCACCTTTTGCCGTCGCTTCTGCAACTGCTTTGGCAATACCTTTAGTTCCATGTTGAAATTTTTCCATTTCAAAAACACCCATAGGACCATTCCATAAAATGGTTTTGGAAGCATGTATCACTTTTGTAAACATTGCACATGCCATGGAGCCAATATCCAAACCCATCCAGTCATTAGGGATGGTGTTACTTAACGAAGATGAAATGTTAGCGTCTTCTGCAAACTTATCTGCAATAATGGAGTCCGATGGTAAGTGAATGCAAACCCCTTTTTTTTCTGCTTTGTCCAACAACTCTCTTGCTGTATCCAGCCTATCATCCTCGCATAACGAAGCGCCTATTTTGCCGCCCATTGCCTTGTAAAAAGTATAGGCCATGCCACCACCAATAATAATGTCTGTAGCTTTTTCCAAAAGGTTTTCAATGATTAAAATTTTGTCTGAAACTTTTGCCCCTCCAATAATGGCAGTAAAAGGTTTTTCAGTTGAATGCAAAACCTTATCGGCATTTATTATTTCCCCTTCCATTACCAAACCAAATAATTTATTTTCCGGTGCAAAATATTTTGCGATTACAGCCGTGGAAGCATGTGCACGGTGTGCTGTGCCAAAGGCATCGTTCACATACACATCTCCCAGTTTTGATAATTTTTCTGCAAAGGCTTCATCCCCTTTTTCTTCTTGCTTATAAAATCGCAGATTCTCCAACAATAACACTTCACCTGATCGTAAAGCTTGTGCTTTTTGCAAAGCTTCTTCACCAATACTATCATTTGCAAATTTAATTTCAATACCCAAAAGTTGGCTTAGGTGTTTGACAATATGCTTCAATGAAAATTTCTCTGTTGGGCCGTCTTTTGGACGACCGAAGTGCGACATTAAAATAACTGACCCTCCATCTGCCAGTATTTTTTTTATGGTGGGGATGGTCGCAGTTATTCTTGAATCATCAGTGATATTGTATTGCTCGTCTAAAGGAACATTGAAATCTACTCTGATCAATACTTTTTTACCTGAAAAATTAAATGATGAAAAATTTGACATCTTTTTAAATTGAAATTTCAACTAAAGAACTATTTGTTTCTGAAAATATGCGAAGCGCTTCGCCAAAGGATTTGTAAACAATTTCTTTAAGCTTTTTATTAGACACGTTTCCCACGTTCAGATAGAGGACTCTGGGAATTTCTTCTATTTCTTGAGTGAGGCTAACAAAGTCAATATCTTTTGTTGTAATCACAACAGTATTGATTTTTTGGGAAGCTATTCTGAAGACTTCTCTATCCTCTGTAGTTTGAAAACCTAATTCCTGAAATGATTTTGCCGAGACTTTAAAATCTGTATTCAACCAATCAGCCATTTTCGGGGGTAGGTTATTATCAATCCAGAACTCAAGATTTTTCAGCTTCATCTAATTTTACAGATATTACAGGATGATCTAATTTTTTGGATGCGTACAACAATGCCGCGGTAATATCTTCTCTTTCAAGGTAAGGAAAGTCTTCAAGAATTTCTTCAGCAGACATTCCGCTTGATAAATAATTTAAAACATCAGAAACTTTAAATCTCATTCCTCTAATGATAGGCTTACCATTAAAAATTCCTGGATTAGTTGTAACCCTGCTCAAGAGATTTTCCATTTGGAAAAATTTAGATAAAGATACTACCAAAAAACCCCTATTCTGTAAGCCTGGAACGTCAAACGAGCAAAAAAGCATTATTGCGAGTGGCCAGCTATTTTATCATTTCAGCAAAGTGATGCACAGTGCGTACCAATTGAGAAACATAACTCATTTCATTATCGTACCAGCTAACCGTTTTCACCATTTGTACATCCCCTGCCGTCATCACCTTGGTTTGCGTTGCATCGAACAAAGAGCCGAAATGAATACCAATTACATCGCTGCTTACAATTTCATCTTCTGTATAACCAAAGCTTTCGTTGGCTGCTGCTTTCATAGCCGCATTAACTTCTTCAAGCGTTACCTTTTTTTCTAAAATAGTTGTAAGCTCTGTTAATGAACCGGTAATCACAGGTACGCGTTGTGCATTCCCATCTAATTTTCCCTTCAATTCCGGTAGCACAAGACCGATAGCTTTTGCTGCACCCGTACTGTTCGGAACAATATTTTGTGCGGCGGCTCTTGCACGACGCAGATCGCCTTTTGCATGTGGTGCATCCAATGTATTTTGGTCATTAGTATATGCATGAATGGTAGTCATAATACCCGTTACAATCTTAAAATTATCATTCATTACTTTTGCCATTGGCGCCAGGCAATTAGTTGTACAGGACGCACAGGAAATGATTGTTTCGCTTCCATCCAGTATTTCGTGGTTTACATTGAACACTACTGTTTTAAGTTCGCCGGTTGCCGGTGCAGAAATAACTACTCGTTTTGCGCCCGCTGTTAAGTGTGCTTCTGCTTTAGCTTTATCGGTAAAAAGACCGGTGCTTTCAATTACCACATCTACCTCGTGATCGCGCCATGGAATTTGCGCTGGATCTTTCTGGGCATAAATCCTTACCTCATCGCCATTCACTTTTATTGAATTTTCGGTACTGGTCACTTCGCCATCAAAACGGCCCTGGGCACTATCGTATTTTAAAAGGTGAGCTAATACAGCCGGGCTCGTTAAATCATTTACTGCAACAACATCTATTCCTTCCATATTATAAATCTGGCGGTACACCAACCTGCCGATACGACCAAAACCATTAATGGCAACTTTAACTGACATATATAAAAATTAAATTTAAAAATGAGGGGCGAAGTTAACGATAATGACAGAAATAGTTGGTAGTTGAAAATAGATGACAGTTGATAGATGACAGATGACAGCAGGTCGTTTGAAATAGATGACAGTTGACAGTAAATCGTTTACGTGTAATACATTCCCTATAGCAAGACTATCATTTAAACCTATATTTTATAGCAAAGGTTCATTATCTAACAACGGATTTTTTTTGCAACGCTATCATCTACCATCATCTTTTTACTGAGAAAGCTATTAACCACCATCCAGCATCTATCATCTATCTTTTCAATGGCCTTCAAAAAAAATAGAATGAAAATTCCACTTAAGCTTAAGCTTAAAAAATTTTACGAAAGCATCATAAAATAAAATGATGTCTCCAAGTAAGAGCACTGCAACTAATATAGAGGCTGCTTCTATTTTAAGATTACCATTGGCAAAAAGCAATATAATCAAGTACACAAACAAAATACTCAAAAATAACTGTGCAAACATCGTCCACAAATGACTCCACATGGCCCTATGTATGTACCAACGGCTAAATAATGGAATCAGTGCCCAGGTGAATAAAAAAGCGATCGTCCAATTTAGCCACCAGGGTACATTACGAATAAAATCCTTGTCCAATACCATTCGTAAAATATTAGCATGTACTATTAAACCATACATATCCGGGTAGCTCCGGCCAGAAGAACGTTGGTTTAGCGGTGTATAAAAATGATCTTCCCCAGGATAATTATCAGCGCTATTTATAATTGATCCCAAAGAACCTACTAATACAATTTTGTTTGTTACTCTTTCTGAAAGAAACTCCGGATCAATAATTTCATCAAACGTATAAAAATGAAAATTCTCTAAATTTCCAAAGTATCTTATTTCCTTTTTGTGATTATCTTTTTTTAATAAAGGCTCTGCCAGCGAGGCATTATATTTTTGAATGATGGCGGTTGTAAAAGCAGGTTGGTTATTGTAAACAGGATAATAAGAACGAATAGTAGAAAACTCTTTGTGCTCCCCAATCAAATTCACAAAAGCACTGTGCTGCACGTCAAAATAATTATTTGTATGCACTTCAGAATCACTTGCATCAAATTGAGCACTATAGGGTAAAACAAAATTTGAATAAGAAGAAAAAACAGCTTTCAACAAAGCGTCAGAAGAGTCTTTACGATCAGGGAAAATAATATCAACACCTATTACTTTTGGCCTTCCTTCCTGTAACTTTTCCAGGAGAAAAGCAAGTTCTGCACGGGTTTTATTTTCAATGTTTACTATAACCAGCGGTCCATTGTATATCTGGTTTTTATTTATCATACTGGTATAGTAAACATCGGTAAGTGAAAAATCTTTGAAGGCAAGTTTGAAAGGATCGAAAAGAGAAAAATTAAGAAGAAACAGTGCAATCAATCCTATGCATATAAAAGAAAAAATGTTGATTAAAAAATATTCCAGCTTCCGGTTATGTTTTTTAGCAGCTTCTGTTTTTTTGGTTGTCAATTAAAAATTTTTACAAAAGATAAAGCAAAAATCTAAATTATTGAGCGGGCAATGTCCTTGTAAATACCATTTATTGAATGGTTTTCTTTACAAAAAAAATTTTATTGTTTTGATGAATGCAACAATGAATTATGCAACCTAAAAAAAATGTCAAATTCTTTTTATAAGTTATTGTCAAACTGAAGTTTATCTTCCGCTTTTTTTATGGCTGTTCCAAAACGATAACTGATCCCCAGGTAAAAGATCTGTGCATCACGCCGGCTGATAACGGTCTGTTTTAAAAAAGAAATGCTTAATTCGGTCTTCTGTTTTAGTGTTTTAAAAAGATCGGAAGTGGTAAGAGTAACCACCAATTTTTTATTAAAAAATTCCTGGCGTAATCCTGTGTTAAAAACAAAATTGGGATAAACTTTTCCTTGTGGTGTAAGCCGTGCTGAACGAAAGTTCATAGTGGTTTGCAGCATGGTTGTTTTAGTGAGTGTAAATACAGTATTAATGTTGCTACTCATGGAAACTATCGATTTCTGGTTACTAAATCCAAGTTCACTTGCATCAATTTTATTATAAAAAAAGTTTGAACTTAAATTGGCAGATAGAAATTTGCCGGCCTTTGCTGAAAATATTAATTCAAGCCCGGCAGATTTATCATTGGAAAGATTTTGAATGGTTGATAGAAACGTAGTGTCATTTAACTTAACTAATACATCTGTAAAACCATTTTTCTTATACCGGTAATATAAACTGGGTACAAATGAAAAATTTTCATTTCTCCACTGAGAGCCAAACTCTGCTGAGTGAATAATTTCTGGTAATAATTTAGGATTACCTGCCCGTAAATTGCGGGGATCCTGGTATTCAGGAAATGGATTTAATTCATCACCATCCGGACGGTTTACTCTTTTGCTGTAATTTAACTGCAGCTCTCCATTTTTTAATTTGTAAGCCAGGTGGATAGTAGGATACAATTTAAAATATTCATTACTGATTAAAGAATCTTTAGTAACCAGGTCACCTTTTATGATGGAGGCCTCAGCACGCAAACCTGCAGAATAACTGAATTTTTCGTAGCCATGCTGGTAGGTTGTATAAACAGCATGGATAGCTTCATTGTATAAAAACCGGTTTGTTTTTATCACATCTTTTACAAATTTATTTTGTGCTGCATCAAAATATTCTCCGTAAAAATTAAGATCAAGCTGATTAAAGGTGCCATCATAACCGCTCTCCAGATTGGTTTCTTCTGTAATGGGGTTATTGTAATCAATAGTAAGTTCTTGCTGTTTATCTCCTTGTTTTATTAAAGTATTATCCATCGTAGTTGGGGCAAAGGGGAAACGATATTGATTTTTGAAATGATTATTTTCCACTTCTTCATCCTTTGATGCTGTTAGCTCAAACCTTAATTCGTGATCTTCTTTGAAAAAATTATGCTGGAAGTAAAGGGTACCATCGGTTTCAACTTCTGATTCTTTGCCATTCAACAAACGATCAAAATCTTCCGTCCTCATTTTGTTTTGATCATAAAAAATTCTTTGCCCGGTATTAATTCTATCCTGCTGCCTATTGACATGATTTGCAGATGCACCAAAGCTATTTTGCTCATTTAGGGTGTATTCAAAACCAAGGGAACCAACGTGCGAAACAGGCAATGCGTTTGATTGATTATTTTCTGTATAATAGCTTAATGTATTTCCTGCATCATAGTTAGTCCGATCTACCGTACTCATGCGTTTTCGATTATCCTGGCGAAAACTGTAATTACTAAAGAGATTTAATTTTTGCGGTTTGTAATTAAGGTTAAGACCGGCTCCATAACGTTCATTGTTACCCACTGTAACTGTAGTGGTTCCATTAAAGCCGCCTTTTGTATTCTTTTTTAATACAATATTGATAATACCGGAAGTTCCGTCAGGTTTAAAGCGTGCAGATGGGTTAGTTATGACTTCAATTCTAATGCTTCCGCCATATTAGTACGCATTAACGGTGAGGGTCGTCCATTAATTAATATCATTACTCCGGAAGAGCCACGCAAACTTACAGCACCCTCAATGTCAACTTCTACAGACGGAATATTTTTTAAAATATCAGAAGCAGAACCACTTTGTGCCATCACATCACTGCTTACATTATACACTTTTCTATCTATAGAAGTGTTAAGTAAAGATCTTCTTCCTGTGACTGTTACTTCCTGGAGATTTTCTGTTGAAAGGTTGATTTCAACACTACCGATATTTACATTTCGCTGATTGGATGTTATATTAACAGGCTTGCTTAATTTACTATAACCAATAAAACTGAATTGCAGCAAAACACTCCCTTCAATTGTTGTTTCAATTGAAAATCTTCCTTTGCGATCTGTAACGGTGGAGTTTATAATACTGTCAGCCAATAACAACTGTACGGTCGCAAATTCTACCGGATGCCTGGTTGCTGCATCTGTAATAATTCCGGATATTGTTTTTTCCTGGGCTTTAAGTGAAATGGAAAATAAAAATAAAAACATAACAATCAGTACACGATAGATCATTTGGCAACACTTGTAAGTCAAAGTTATTTCTTTATCCTATTTGACAATAACCCTTCAAATTCATTTGATGAATCAACAATAGAGAGAGATCGCTCTGAAATTGAATTAATAAAGAATCGACTTTTAGATCTTCATGAACAATCAAAGACAATCCACGTGGTTTCCAATTAATTTCGCTTATTACCAAAATCGTATATACAAAGCCAGTAAAATACCAAGTATGATAATAATCATAGTGAGGATGCCTGGTGATACTCTAAACATTGATGTATCTACCTCTAAAGCATTTATTTCCTCACTGCCCTTTTTATCTAAAAGACTTATAATAACCATTAGTAAAACGGTAAAGAAAAATACCCAACCCATGCTGATCAAAAAAGGAATTTCGTAAACGCCCTGGGCATTCATGAATGCTGTATAAAGAGGAGTGTCAGGAAACCAACCAGGTAAAAACTTATCAAACAAAACCATTAATATCACACCACCGATAATACCGGCAATGGCAGCTTTTGCAGTTGCACGTTTCCAGAAAAAACCAAGTAAAAAGACTGCAAAAATAGCTGGGGATATATAGCCTGTATATTTTTGGATAAATACAAATCCACCCTCGCTGCCAATACCTAATGTATCCTTCCAGTTTACGATTATCGCCAGTACCAATGCAATGATCACTGTAATTCTTCCCATCCAGACAAGTTTTTTATCCGGAGCATTTTTGTTTACATATTTTTTATAAATATCCAATGTGTAAATAGTTGAAATGCTATTTGCTTTCCCTGCCAGGGAAGCCACAATTGCTGCTGTTAAAGCTGCCATCGAAAGGCCTTTCAACCCGGTAGGCAAAAAGCCTAAAATGGCCGAATAGGCATTATCACTCCTAAATTCACCGTTCGTAAGCATTTCAGTTTGCAACCCACCATTTTTATATAATACATAAGCTGCTATGCCTGGCAACACTACTATCAATGGCATCATCAGTTTTAAAAAAGCGGCGAATAAAATACCTGTTCTTGCTGTAGGGAGGTTGGCTCCAAGTGCTCGCTGAGTGATGTATTGATTACATCCCCAATAATTTAAATTGGCGATCCACATGCCAGCAACCAGCATGGCTACACCCGGCAAGTCCACAAAATTAGAGATCTGTTCTTTTGTAGAAGTTGCCGTGGGTTTATCAAATATCATGCGAAAATGATCCGGGGCTTTATCCAATAAAGCATTAAAGCCCGCTATAATATTTTTACCATACCCAAAATTTTCAGATACAAGCGTTAACGCAATGTAACTTGTAACCAGGCCGCCAATAATCAATACCACTACTTGTATCACATCGGTGTACCCGATTACTTTCATTCCGCCGAGGGTAATAAGCAAAGCAAAAAAAGCGAGCCCAATCATGATCAGGTGAAAATTTTCGCCACCCGCCAGGTTATTAATAGCAAGTGTTCCTAAATACAAAATGGAAGTAAGGTTAACGGTGATATATAAG
>MWVW01000146.1_pt1 | contig 17210 bp, 18 predicted proteins | sample 1047191 | NCBI WGS metagenome assembly MWVW01 (sample SAMN06349985, study PRJNA376086) | soil metagenome | isolation source: MtG22-5 sample Antarctic (ecotone) | place: Antarctica
TTATAAAGCCAGGTTTACATTAGATGGCCTGCATATAATTGCTTATTATAACAGTGAAGGCTCATTAGTGGCAATGACAAGAAATATCAGTTCATCGCAATTACCAATTGCTTTGCAAACAACCATTAAGAAAGAGTACACTGCCTTTTGGATCTCTGATTTGTTTGAAATTGCAAATGAAGATGGCACTTCCTACTATATCACTTTAGAAAATGCAAAGACTAAGTTGGTGTTGAAATCAACGAATAATGCCGCATGGTCAAAATTTCAAAAAGATCAAAAAATATAGTTGGTTTCAGTGTGTGTATTCCATAATCCCGTTCCCGGTATTCGGGACGGGATTTCTTTTTTAATCAAGTATTTTTGCCGCCTAATTAATTTTTATGAGCAAAGGACCTGTATCAAATTTCATACAACATCACTACCGGCATTTTAATGCAGCGGCGTTGGTAGATGCGGCGAAGGGCTATGAAACACATTTGCTGGAAGGCGGAAAAATGATGGTGACCCTGGCGGGTGCCATGAGTACAGCAGAACTGGGAATTTCTTTTGCCGAAATGATACGACAGGGTAAAGTGGACATCATCAGTTGTACAGGTGCCAATTTAGAAGAAGATGTAATGAACCTTGTAGCACACAGTCATTACAAACGCATACCTAATTATCGCGATCTTACGCCGCAGGATGAGTGGGAGCTTTTAGAAAATCATTTTAACCGTGTAACAGATACCTGCATACCTGAAGAAGAAGCATTCCGGCGTTTACAAAAACATTTAGTGAAGCAATGGCAAGATGCAGAAGCCAAAGGAGAACGCTATTTCCCTCACGAATTTTTATACAAAACCATTCTTAGCGGTGATTTAGCAGATTATTATGAAATTGATCCTAAGGACAGTTGGATAGTAGCTGCGGCAGAAAAAAATATTCCTATTGTAGTTCCGGGGTGGGAAGACAGCACGACCGGAAATATTTTTGCCAGCTATGTAATTAAAGGTGAACTAAAAGCAAGTACGGTAAAAAGCGGCATTGAATACATGGTATGGTTAACAGAATGGTACCGCAACAATAGCAGCAATAAAGGTGTTGGCTTTTTCCAGATCGGGGGTGGCATTGCCGGTGATTTTCCTATTTGTGTAGTACCTATGATGTATCAGGACCTGGAGTGGCATGATGTACCTTTCTGGAGTTATTTCTGCCAGATCTCCGATTCTACTACTTCATATGGTTCTTATTCAGGCGCCGTGCCAAATGAAAAAATTACCTGGGGTAAATTGGATATCAAAACACCAAAATATATTATTGAAAGTGATGCGACCATTGTAGCACCATTAGTTTTTGCGTATATATTAGGTTGGTAATTATGAACCAAGCAACAATACTACTATGAAACTCTCGTTGCGTCGCACTCTTGTACTGTAACAAATTTATTCAGCATTATGCAAGCCGCATTACCTAAGCGGTTTTTTTTGCAATGTTTGGATAAGACACAAATCAAGCAGAGTGATATTGAATGAAGGGTACGGTAATTATTATATAAAAGCCTTTTATGCATGCACATTGATTTTTTATGCATTAATCGTTAATATAAAAAACAAACCCTGCCACTCGCTTGCCGGGAGTGTACAGGGTTCTTGTAAAGTGTACGGTACTAAATTCTATCAACTAAAAAACACTATGAAAAATGGTTGCTTTTTATAAAGACCATATCAACAAGCATTACGCTGCACAGCATAAAAAAAGGCCCTTAAAAAAGAGCCTTTAATATTAGGGTTTACAGATTAATGTTTTCTATCACGGCGATCTTCCCTGCGGTCGCGTATATCTTCCCTACGATCTCTGTGGTCTTCCCTGTGATCACGAATATCTTCTCTTTTATCTTTTTTATCTTCAAGCTTATCAAGCTTATCTTCTATTTTATCTCTTTTGCCGCCATCATGCAGGGCATCTCTTTTATCTTCGCGGCGGTCACGTATGTCTTCACGTTTATCCTTACGATCTTCTTTTCTATCTTTTATATCCTCTTTTTTGTCCCACTTATCTTCTTTTTTATCCCATTTATCTTCAATTTTATCCCAATTTTTTTTGCGGGTTTGTGCATTGGCTGAATTTGAAAGTGATAATGAGACAATGATCACAAAACCCAGCATCATTAGTTTTTTAAAAGTTTTCATAATGTAAATTTTTATTTTTTAGATGCGGTATAAGGAATAGACATATTCTTATTGAAAAAGTTTAACAGCTTTAAAATATTTTAATGCAACTAAAAAAAGCGAAGAATAATCTCTTCGCTTTTTACAATGATTTTTCATCCTACTTAAAAGCTTCTTAATGCGGGTAAGGCTAAATCTCTTTTTAGCATTTCATTACGGTTGGCCATTTCCCAGGCCGTATAAAAAACCAATTGTGCTCTTTTCGCCAATAATGGATAACTTATTTTATCCGGCGTATCGGTGAGGCGGTGATAATCAGCATGTGTGCCATTGAAGTAAAAAATAATAGGTACTCCGTGCTTTGCAAAATTATAATGGTCGCTTCTGTAATAAATACGCATAGGATCTTTTGGGTCATTAAATTTATAATCCAACTCCAGCTTAGTATATTTTTTATTAGCCGCTTCATTAATCGTTCGCAGATCGGAACTTAGTTTATCATCACCTACCACATATACATAATTTGTTGAGTCACCGACTGTACGTTTTGGATCTATGCGCCCAATCATGTCAATATTCAAATCAGCCGTAGTTTTTTCCAAAGGGAAAATAGGGTTTTCCCCGTAGTAGCCAGAACCCCATAGCCCTTTTTCTTCGCCACTTACAGTCATAAATACAATGCTTCTGCGTGGCCCCTTCCCCTCAGCTTTGGCTTTTGCAAATGCCTCGGCCAACTCAATAACGCTAACCGTACCTGAACCATCATCATCAGCTCCATAATAAATAACAGAATCTCCTCTTTTCCCTTCATGATCGTAATGAGCGGTAATAAATAAAAACTCGTTTTTTAAGTCTGTGCCAGGCAGCAACCCCATCACATTGCTGCTTTGCAAAAGAGAAGTTCTTTTTTGAATATCCATTTGTACATCAGCATCAAGCATAACTGGGCTGGTAGCAGTTTTTGCACTATCATAATCTTCGCCCGCAATAGCCCGTACCATATTTTCTGAAACAGTGAATTGTTGCGGCCCAACCATTTTTTTAAATAATTGCATGGTTTGATTAGCCAAACGGGAGGCAGGATTTATTCGCGGATAGTTAGAAGAAAACGTTAATACAGCCGATGCACCATTGTTGCGGAGAATATCTGATCTTCCCTGCACATTGCCACTTGTCAATACAAGTCTTCCAGCAAGATTTGCATTCTTTAGCGAGTCGTTAGTTACATTGGGCCCTATAAACAATACCTCGCTAAAAGCATGCATGGCAGGAATATTATTAAGATTTGCATTAAAATCTTTATCCAATTGAAACTTTTGCCCGTTCACTTCAAAGTTTGCATGTAGCAGGGAATCCTGGTAAATATTAAAATACTGGCGATAATCACCATTATTTCCGGGTTGCAAACCAATACGTTTAAATTCATTTTCTATATAAGCCGCTGCTTTTCTTTCTCCTTCTGTCGCTGCTTCACGTCCCTGCATTTCTGCACTGGCAACAATATATAAATGTCTTTTTAAATCATCGGCTGTAATAGTTTTAGCATAGGCATCTGGTTTCGCAGTTTTTTGTGCAAACGCAAATACAGGAATACTTAAAAAAAGAAATAATGCTTTTTTCATCTTTAAATTTTAGAATCTGAAATTGATACAATTGTTAGTTAAGGATATAGGTCGTTTCATGTTACACGAATAGACATAATACCAACATTTTAATTCGTGTAATTCGGAGAAAATTTGTGTAATAAACAATGCAACAAAAATATAGTTTACATAGCACTGGCAATTTTACCCACACGTTTTTCATGACGGCCTCCTTCAAATGGAGTTCCCAAAAAAAGATTGACCATTTCTTCTGCTTCGGGTGTGGAAACAAAACGGGAAGGAATGCAGAGGATATTAGCATTGTTATGTTGCCGGGCAAGCCTTGCAATATCACTTTCCCAACTGATGGCTGCACGAATGCCCTGGTGCTTGTTTGCTGTAATTGCCACACCGTTAGCACTGCCACATATTAAAATGCCACAACCACACTCGTTTTTTTCGACTGCCTCAGCTACAGGATGTGCAAAATCCGGGTAATCTACCGGGTCTGCGCTGCTGGTACCAAAATCTTTTACCTGTAAGCTCTTAGCCCGCAATAGCTCAACGATAATTGTTTTGTATGCATAACCCGCATGATCTGCGCCAACAGCAATGGGTTTTTTTAAATCAAAAACACTTTCCATAATTCTACATTTATGTAAAGGTAGGAAGAAGGAAATATGCAATATGCAATCGGCAATGACCCCTTTGCTTATTGCAAATTGCTTATTACCTATTTACACTTAACTCCACTCTGCATCTTCCTCTTTCTTCAAATCTTTTGCTACTCTTGAGCTTAATAAAATACTTACTTCATAAAGTATCAACAAAGGCAGCGAAACAATTACCTGGCTGATAACATCTGGCGGTGTTATAATGCCTGCCACAATCACAATAATAACAATTGCATACTTACGCCCCTTTCTTAAATAATCCGGGGTAACAATACCAATCTTAGAAAGAAAAAACATAACAAGCGGTAATTGAAATGCCAGGCCCGTCCCAAGTATTAGCGGTATCAATGTATCGATATAACTGGTAATGGTCCATTGGTTCACAATGGTTTCATCCAGTTGAAAATTAGCAAAGAAGTTTACCGTATAAGGAGCAATGACAAAATAGCCAAACAACACGCCGGAAAAAAATAACAGCGATACAAAAAAAATAACGCCACGGGTATTGCTTAACTCTTTTTTTGTAAGGGCCGGTTTTATAAAACGCCAAAATTCATAAAAAATATAAGGAAACGCTAAGATGATACCGCCAATAATGATAACTGTAAAAAACATACTGAATTGTCCGCTTACCGAAGTGCTTTGCATCTTTACCCCAATTTCATCCATACATAAAGAAGTGCCCAATCCCAAACTTTTGCCTGTTTTGCAAAGCCATGCATAAGTTGGGAAATTGGAATGGGTCGGCCCCATCAAAACTTTTTTAATAAAAAAGTCATTATAAATGCCTATTATAATACCGCCCAGTACAATGGCAACTACACTACGGAACAAATGACCACGCAAGGCTTCGAGGTGATCAATAAACGACATTTCAACATTGCCTTCTTTATTTCTTTTTTTAAATAGTGCCATTGAGAATAATAAGTCGGCAAAGATAGTAGAGTATGCCTCTTAGAAAAAGCCATGTTAGATACGTGCTTTCAGCCCGGAAAGTTTTTTCTTTTATATAAAGGCGTTTTTTTGAAACAAATTAATTCTACATTATTTCAAAACTTTTAGCTTCACCATTTCAATACGGGTATCAGTCACATTTAGGATGTCAAATTCATAATTGTCGATGATAATGCGTTCTTTTTGACGTGGGATGGTTTCGTGATAATTAATGATATATCCTGATAATGTCTCGGATTCCCCATCCGGAAAATTCAATTCATATTTTTGAGTAAGGAAATCTAATTCCAATCTTCCGGAAAAAATGTATTCGTTTTCAGAAATCCTTTTTTCCACAAATTCCTCGCTGTCGTATTCGTCATGTATTTCACCAAAAATTTCTTCTAATACATCTTCCATAGTTACTATACCGGCTGTGCCACCAAACTCATCCACCACCCACGCAATACTTTTACGGTCTTTAGTGAATTTATCTATAAGATCGGTGGCGCTCATTGTCTCAGGTATAGCAGGTATTGGCAATAAAATAGAAGCCAGGGTTTCAGGATGTTTAAAAAGGTCTAACTGGTGCACATAACCCGTTATCTGGTCAATATTACCTTCATACACAACCAGCTTGCTTAATTTAGTATGAATGAACTTTTCTCTTAATTCTTCTATGGTTATTCTGCTCTCAACAGCAATAATCTCTTTACGCGGAACCAGGCATTGACGAATTTTAATTTTTGGCAACTCTAAAGCATTTTCAAAAAGGTTTGTATTTAATTCTTCCGGCTCATATTCATCATCATTACTTTCCTGGAAAAGCGTTTCCATATCGCTTCTTATAAAGCTGTCTTTTGATTCATCCATCCGCACGGTGAATACATATTTCAAAACCCAGTTAGATAAATTAATAAAAAGAGAAGCTATCGGTTGTAAAATGATATAAAAAAGATTAACGATCCATACCAAACGTGAAAGGATCAAATTGCTATGCGCCCGGAAAATGGACCGGGATATAAATTCGCCAAATACTAAGACGATAAAACTGGCTAAAGTAATATCTAATGCTAAGCGAACCGAATCATAAGGAATACCAATAAAATTCCAAAGCGGGTGAGTAACTGTACTGAAAAGCAATACAAAACACACTAACGATAAAGTAAAACCAATAACCGTAGTGCCTAAAAAAATTTCAGGTGTTTTTATAAGCCGGGAAAGTATTTGTGCGCCGGGCTTGCCTTGTTTCTTTTTCAGTTCAATACCAAACCGGTTGACACTATAAAATGCCATTTCAATACCGGCAAAAAAAGCCATCATTAAGATGGTAACAAAAAACCAAACCAATATACTTACCGCAATCATGCTCGTAAAGATAAATCACAGATGGGAATGATTATAATAGATGAATAATTAGTCTTACGCACTCTTAAATTGCGAGAAGCAAAAAAGACCAGCTTTTTGAGGTTTGACATAATTATCTATTCAATAAATGCTAAAACTATTCTTTCCGTTTCACCACGGGCCTGTTGAAGATCATGATTTAAGATAACATGATGAAAAGAATGTTTTAAAGACAATTCATACGCGGCCTTACTTACCCGCGCCTGTAATGATTCATCGTTTTCTGTCCCTCTGTAGTTTAATCTTCGCTGTAATTCGTCAATCGATGGTGGTTCAATAAAAAGCGATAAAGTGGTGTTGGGAAACTGCTGCTGAACATGTATAGCGCCTTTTACGTCTATATCCAAAAGAGGTATTTTTCCTTGTTCCCAAATTCTTTTCAATTCGGATTTTAAGGTGCCGTAATATTTTCCTTCATACACCATTTCCCATTCTATAAATTCTTCATTCTGAATTTTATGTGTGAACTGTTCCTGGCTCATAAAATAATAATCTATCCCATCTTTTTCATTAGCTCTTTGTTCACGGGTAGCTGCTGAAATGGAAAAAGCTATTTTATCAGGAAATGTTTGCAGCAAGTGCCTGGTGATACTGGTTTTACCTGCGCCAGAGGGGGCCGTTACGATGATGATTTTATGAGCAGGGTTATTGTCCATTTTGGCTTTGGAAGATAATTGATCTGCGAAGTTAACAGTTGCATTCAAAAACCGGGATGGTATAGATGTAAGTCTTACAAATTATCTTATAAAATAAATTGCTATGCAACAGGGAGCGTTTCCTCGAGACATTTGGAGTACGTTATCACTGCCAATAGTGATTATGCGATAGCCTCATTAATATTTGGCAGCCTGCCTAAATTTTGGAGAAAGGTAATGTGGGATAGTAGGGCCTTACCAAATGTTTTATTTTCAAGATAAGGAATGCCAAATTCTTCAGCGGTATGTTTCACAATGTTTGAAATACGGGGATAATGTACGTGAGAAATTCGAGGGAAAAGATGATGCTCCACCTGGAAATTAAGTCCCCCAATATACCACGACAATAATCTATTGTTGCGTGCAAAATTAACAGTAGTGTTCATTTGATGAATGGCCCAATCGTTTTCAACTATACCATTTTCATTTGGCAGTGGATGGCTGGTGCCTTCCACAGAATGTGCCAATTGAAAAGTTACGGTTAAAATAACGCCTGCTGCAAAATGCATTATTAGAAAACCAACTAACACCTCAGCAAAAGGTAAATGAAAGAATACAACCGGCACAACAAAAAACATGAAAAAATAAAGCAGTTTCACAACGACCAATTTTGTAAATACAACTATATTTTCTTTCCTGGAATTAGCGTTAACGCCATTATTTTTATACCGGAAATACTGTATAAAATCTTTTGCCGTTACCCAATAAAGAGTGGTAATGCCATAAAGGAAAAAAGCAAATAACCATTGCAACCTGTGAACAGATTTTACTTTTGTATGGGGTGAAAAACGAAGCACAAATTTGTCATCAATATCTTCATCCATGTGTGTAATATTGGTATAGGTATGATGAAGAATATTATGCTGCAGCTTCCAGTTAAATCTTGAAGAGCCTAATAAATTAAGAACGTGGGACATTAAATTATTAACGGTCTTGTTGTTAGAGTAAGCCCCGTGATTAGCATCGTGCATTACACTCATACCTAAACCCGCCATACCCACTCCCGTTACGAACCATAATAATAAACTAACCCAGTAAACCGGTTGAAATAAAATTATTAAAACAAGAGGAAGGGAGTAAATGAGAAGTAAAACAATGGTTTTGTTAACTAATACAATATTACCATCTTTTGAAATACTGTTTTCTTTAAAATGATTTTCTACCCTGCTGCGTACTGTGGCAAAAAATTGGTTTTTATCTCGGTTTATAAATTTTACCTGGCCTTTTAAACTCATTACTTAACTATTGCACACCAGGCTCGCAGTGGAGCCTGATTAAAATTGAAGATGCAATTTAAGATTTCATTGCTGAATTTTACGTTTTGACTATTCATTTATAACAAAATAAAAAGATAATTATACTCTTTTTATCTCAGCGCCTAATAGCTGTAGACGATGATCAATGTTCTGATATCCTCTATCGATCTGGTCAATATTTTGAATGATGCTTTTGCCTTCAGCGCTCAAAGCTGCAATTAATAAGGCTACTCCTGCACGTATATCAGGGGAGGTCATATTGGTTCCTTTTAGCTTATAATTTCGCTCCAGCCCTACAATAGCTGCACGATGGGGATCACACAATATAATCTTAGCTCCCATCTCAATTAATGTATCAACAAAAAAGAGGCGGCTTTCAAACATTTTTTGGTGTATTAGCAGAGACCCTTTGGCCTGAGTGGCTACCACTAAAATAATGCTCAATAAATCAGGTGTAAGCCCCGGCCACGGGTGATCGTATACCGTTAGCATACCACCATCTAAAAAAGTTTGTATTTCATACATATCCTGACCGGGTACATGTATATCGTCTCCCTGTAAGTTTAATTGTATGCCTAATTGTTGAAATTTTTCCGGAATGACACCAAGGTTTTCATAACTAACGTTTTTAATGGTTATTTCACTTTGGGTCATAGCTGCCAGGCCAATAAAAGATCCAATCTCAATCATATCCGGCAACATATAATGTTCGGTACCATGTAATTTCTCCACCCCTTCAATAGTTAAGAGGTTGCTGGCTATGCCACTAATTTTTGCGCCCATGCGATTAAGCATTTTGCACAATTGCTGAATATATGGTTCGCAAGCGGCATTATAAATTGTTGTAGTGCCCTCTGCCATAGTTGACGCCATTATAATATTGGCAGTACCTGTTACAGAAGGTTCATCGAGTAAAATGTAAGCTCCCTTTAGCTTATTTGTTATTAAGTGAAAAAATCCATCGCCGCTATGAGTAAACGATACTCCTAATTTTTCAAAACTTAAAATATGCGTATCTAATCTTCTTCTGCCTATTTTGTCGCCGCCGGGTTTGGGGATAAAGGCTTTCTTAAACCTCGCCAGTGTGGGCCCGGCTAACATTACTGAGCCACGTAACCTCCCGCTTTTTATTTTAAATTCATCACTTCGTAAATAGTCAAGATTTACACTATTTGCCTGGAAATGGCAATTATGGCGATCAACCCGGTTTACTGTTACATTCATTTCCTGTAGCAGCTCTATCAGATTATTTACATCCACAATATCCGGTATGTTGCCGACTATTACTTTTTCATCGGTTAATAGTACGGCACTAATAATTTGTAACGCCTCATTCTTTGCGCCCTGAGGTACAATTTCTCCTTTTAATTTTTTTCCGCCTATCACTTCAAATGAAGACATAATGCCCAATCCGCCAAAGGCGGAGAGTTTACTGTTTAATGTTGAATAAAGAACAGGAACCTGACGAGTGCGACGCAACAAAAGATAAATAGAAATTCTGTTGCCGGCAACACCATTCAGTAAATTCAAAGTTTAATGCTGCAAATTAATGTAGGGAATTACTAAATGTTAGGGCAAGGACTATTGTTAAGTCAACTATAATTACCGCTTGGTACAACGTGAAAAGTGAAAGGGATTCAGATTTTGACGCTGGGCTTTTCTTGCCTGACATAACACTAATATCGCTTCTTGCCGTATTTTCCACCGCCGCCCCGGTTGTCATTACGACCACTGCCGCCGCCACGTTGTTGATACTTACCACGGGATTTTCCATAACCTCCTCTATCGTGTTCCCGGTCTTGTTGAGGCCGATATGCTTTTACATAAGGTGTGTTGGTAAATTCCAACTGCCCTTTTGTAATACTTGTTAACTCACTTTGTATATTATCATCATGAACTGTATCCTTATGCCAGTTGGTATAGGCCAATTTCATATAATAAGCAATGGCATTTGCAAAGCCCTGGCGTTTTTCCTCATTCTTTTCTTCCAGTGCTTTATCAATCACTAACTCAAGGTTTTTACCTAAGTGCAATAGCCTTGGATATCGTTTTGGATAAGGAAGGGGTTCGGGCTTGGCTTTTAATTTCTCCCGTGTAGGAATAGGATACGGGGATTCAACATCTAATTTGAAATCTGAAATAAGAAACAAATGATCCCAAAGCTTATGGCGAAAATCCTCAACATTTTTTAAATGTGGATTTAAAACGCCCATTAGTTCAATAACCACCTGCGCATTGCGCTGCCGGCGTTCAGGTTCTTCAATTGTTAGCAAATGCTCCACCATACGCTGTATATGGCGGCCATATTCACGTATTACAAGTTGATTGCGGGTTGTATTATACTCCATTATAACAAATGTAGCCGAAAAGTTGAAAGGTTACTAAGATTCATTAGGCAATAGCCTTAAAATATGTAAAAATTTTGAGTTGGATCGAAAAGAGAGGGGCCCCGAACCAAGGCCCCTTTACAAGCCACCATCCTCTTCCACCTAAGAGGTCATTTATAATTAGTTTTTAAGATTAAGGGTGAAAGTAACTACAATTATGCTTCAAATATAAGACCAATTAACACATTTGTTTATTTAAGCATTTTTCTCTGAAAAACTTATTATTCTTGATGAAGAATAACATCAATTTTACGATAAGGAGAAAAAAATAACCCATGTTCTTCCGTTTTATGAAAGCTCCTTCTAATGCGCATAGGTTAAATTGTACTACCGGTGCATACCTTTGGCTGTAGATGGTTATAGCAGTTAATACAAGATTTTTATTGAAAGAGAATCTTGAAGGCATTGGTTATTTTATCAAAGAAACCTTTAGTCTGTTAGCCAACCAATATAAAGAACACCAGTTTTACTTTTTATTTGACCGTCCTTATGATGAAACATTTGTATTCTCTTCCAACATCATTCCTATCGTAATAGGCCCCCCGGCCCGACATCCCTTGCTTTGGAAATTTTGGTACGATGTAAAAATTCCTTCTGTTTTAAAAAAAATAAAAGCTGATGTATTCATTTCACCAGACGGTTTTTGTTCACTTACTAGCAAAATACCGCAATGTCTGATCATCCATGACCTTGGTTTTTTGCATTACCCTGGCGCTTATAAAAAAACTCACCGGGTATTTTATAAAAGATATACACCCTACTTTCTTAAAAAGGCAAAACAGATAGCTACAGTGTCTGATTTTTCTAAAAAAGATATTATAGCTCAATATAAAATAGCAGATGAAAAGATCAATATTATTTATAGTGCTGCTAAAGAAATTTTCCATCCTTTAAGCGCTGATCAAACAAAAAGCATAAAGGAAAAATATACTGAGGGGAAGGAATTTTTTATTTATACCGGGGCTATACAACCCCGTAAAAACCTGATAAATCTGCTAAAAGCTTTTTCCCTTTTTAAAAAACGGCAGCACAGTAATTGGAAATTAGTGCTGGCGGGTAGATTAGCGTGGAAAAATGATGATTTTCTTCGGCTTTTAAAAACGTATAAGTACCGGCAAGATGTAATAACAGTTGGATATATTCCTGAAAGCGAATTAGCCCTTTTGACCGGGAGCGCCTATGCCATGATTTACCCTTCACTATTTGAAGGATTCGGTGTGCCTATTTTGGAAGCGATGAAATCCGAAATACCTGTGCTTACTTCCGCTAATACTTCTATGCAGGAAATTGGCGAAGAAGCAGCCTTGTACTTTGATCCATTAAATGTGACCGATATTGCAGATAAACTGATGTTGATATATAAAGATGAAGATCTGAGAAACGATATAATACAAAAAGGAAAAAAAGAGCGAAAGAATTTAGCTGGCAATGCACTGCCGGCCTATTGTGGCAGTGCATAGAAAAAACAGTACAGGATTGATTTATCTTCGCCCCCAAATTTCAACTAATGAAGTCAACAATAACCATAGAAGTGGAATTAGATGAGGGGCGTATGCCGCAAAGTATTCAGTGGCAGGCAACTGAAAGTACTGCCAGTGTGCCGCAAAAAACAAAAGCAGTAATGCTCTCGTTGTGGGATGGTGCAGAAAAAACGGCATTGCGTATAGACCTTTGGACACAAACAATGATGGTAGATGAAATGGCTGATTTTTATTATCAAACCATTATGACCATGGCTGATACTTTTGAAAGAGCTACAAAACAAAATGAATTGGTAGATGATATGAAAGAATTTGCCAAACAGTTCCATAAAAAATTTCAGGAACAGCAAATGAAGGAGAATAAAGCTGATTGATGATAAGATCGTTGATAGTTGACAGATGACGGATGACAGTGAGTCGTTTGAGGATAATAAACATTGTTGGTCTTTTATAGAGGTCAAATGATGATTTGGAAATATGCACTTGGTTATAATGAATAATAAATGACAGAATCTTTTGGTAATAACTGATTTTGTTTTCAAGGCTGTCAACTGTCATCCGTCATCTGTCAACTTTAAAATAATACTAATTATGGACCTGGAACAAAAAGTAATGAATGGAATGAAAGAGGCGATGAAAGCAAGGAATGAAGCTTCGCTCCGCAGTTTCAGAGCTATCAAAGCAGAAATTATTAAGGCCAAAACTGAACCCGGTGCCGGGGGAGCAATCAATGCCGATACTGAATTTAAGTTGTTGCAGAAAATGGTTAAGCAACGAAGAGATGCATTAGATATTTACAAGCAGCAGAACCGTGAAGACCTGGCCCGGATAGAACAGGAGGAACTCGATATTATCTCAACATTTTTACCTGCCCGGATGAGTGAGGAAGATTTGAAAAAAGAACTGCAACAAATTATCAAAGAAACCGGCGCTTCCTCACCAGCAGATATGGGGAAAATAATGGGTATAGCTACAAAAAAGTTAGCGGGAAAAGCAGAAGGCAAAGCAATTTCCGCAGCAGTAAAAGAGTTGTTAGCTAAATAGGCTCATGTTTATAGATTTTATTGTAGTCGTTTTATTAATAATTGCGATTTTTAAAGGACTAAGCAAAGGATTGATCGTAGGAATATTTTCTTTTCTTGCAATTATAATTGGTTTGGCCGCTGCGCTAAAACTTTCTGCGCTGGCAGCTTCCTACCTGGGGGAAAACGTCAATATTTCGCAGCGATGGTTGCCCGTGATTGCCTTTGCTGTTGTTTTTATCATCATAGTATTATTGGTACGTCTTGCTGCAAAGGCTTTAGAAAGTATTACGAGGATCGTTATGCTCGGTTGGCTGAACAGACTTGGTGGTGTTTTCTTTTTCTCTTTGATCTATCTTTTTATTTTCAGTATTATTTTATTTTATGCCGGTAACCTAAACCTTCTGAATAAGGAAACAGTACAACACTCTATCGTCTTTCCTTATCTACAACCTTTAGCACCTGGGATTATTAATGGATTAGGTAGTGTGTTCCCTTTTTTTAAAAATATGTTTGTTGAACTAAGTAGCTTTTTTGAAAATCTTTCTCATAAAGCAGTTCAATAGTACACAATCTGCTGCTCAGAGTCGCAGGAAGAAGAACAAATACTCAACGGTATCGCATCAATCTGCAATCGTCAATCTAAAATCCGAAATCCCTACATAAGTTAGTGAGTTTTAGGTAAATCGACTATTTTAGCGAATAGAGATTATTAGATGCAATACGAAATAAAACATCAGGATAAATTTAAGTTTGTTGAGGAAGGCCAGGGTGAACCTCTTGTATTGCTTCATGGCTTGTTTGGCGCATTAAGCAATTTTAAAGACCTTGTTGAGTACTTCCGGTTACACTTTAAAGTAGTGGTGCCTCTTCTTCCTTTATTTGAACTTGACATTTTGCATACTACTGTTGGGGGGCTGGCAAAGTTTGTACATAGATTTATTGAGGCCAGGGGTTATCAAAATATTCATTTGCTTGGTAATTCTTTAGGTGGCCATGTTTCACTGGTGTATTTGCTAAAACATCCTGAAAGGATAAAATCCTTAACACTTACCGGCAGCTCTGGCTTATTTGAAAACGGAATGGGTGATACCTATCCACGTCGTGGCGATTATGAATACATCAAAAAGAAAACAGAGCTTACTTTTTACGATCCTAAAACAGCTACAAAAGAATTAGTAGATGAAGTATTTGAAATAACTAAGAACCGCATAAAAGTTATTAAGATAATTTCATTAGCTAAAAGTGCTATACGTAACAATCTTGGCGATGAATTGAATAACATTAAACAACCAACCTTATTAATTTGGGGAAACAACGATACGATCACACCTCCATTCGTAGCCAGGGAATTTAACAGGCTAATACCGAACAGTGAACTTTGTTTTGTAGATAAATGTGGTCATGCCCCAATGATGGAACAACCCGAAGAATTCAATGTAATATTGCATAAATTTTTGAAAAAATTGGCAGCGCCTGCAACAGTTACTTAGTTAGTGTTGTCTTTAATTCTAAAACCCCGTCATCCATGTTAACACGCGATCTCATATCTCACTCAATCCCCTACTTACATTTGGATGATAAGGTATTTCATGCACTGCAATTAATGAATGATTACCATGTGGCGCATTTACCAATTGTATCAGAAGATAAATATTTAGGTATTATCAGCGAAGAACAGTTATTACATTCCGATGATGATAATCTTTTAGAACAATTACTCATTAGCGATGGCGGCAAGTCCGTGCAGGCTAACGATCATTTTTTGAAAGCCATTCAAATTGCTGTACAAAATAAATTAAGCATCGTTCCGGTTATGGAAGAAAATCACATATTAGGCATTGTTACATATAATGACCTGCTTCGTAATGCATCTGATTTTATGAGCTTGAATGATCCCGGAGGATTAATTGTTCTTGAAATAGAAGGGAAAGACTACTCTTTTAATGAATTAAACAGGATTGTGGAATCGAATGATGCACAAATTACCCAGTTAAATTCATTCACTGATCCTGAAACAGGCGTGATGCAGGTAACTATCAGGATAAATAAGGTAGAGATTTCAGATATCATCAGCACTTTGCAACGATATGAGTATAATGTAAAATACTATTTTGGAGAAGAGCTATATGAGAACGAATTACGAAGTAATTACGATAATTTAATGCATTATTTGAAAATTTAGTTCAAAAAATCCCTTTCAATAAATTCAGGTATTATATTAGTGTATACAATAGAACAACCTTGCCTGATGCGTTTTTTGAAGTTTAGTCTGTCACTCCTAACCTTTCTTTTTTGCTCGTTTGGAATCCAGGCGCAACTGAATATTGCTGAAAGCAGCATTATTTATTCTACAAATAAAATAACCCCTTATACAGATACAACCGCTGTTTTTACAATTAAAGAAATAAGTATTGAAGGCAACCGCAAAACAGCCGCTAAAATAATTTTGAGAGAGCTTCCCTTTGAAGAAAACGATCAATACCCCTTGAATATTCTAATAAAAAAGTTTGCACAGGCAAAAAAACAACTAATGAATACAACTCTCTTTCAAGATGTGGTGGTTTCGTTAAACGGCATACAAGGGGAGAGTGCAACTATATTGATAAGCGTGAAAGAGCGGTGGTATATCTTCCCAATTCCATTTATAAAAGTGGTAGATAAAAACCTTCAGGACTGGGTTCAAAATCAAAACATGGACTTGAAGAGGGTTAAATATGGGGTAAAGTTCAAACATAAAAATTTTACAGGGCGTAATGATAAGTTAGAAGTGAATTTAAGTAATGGCTATACTAAGCAAATCGCCATTCGATATGCAAGTTTGCCAATGGATAAAAACCTACGGTGGTCCTCCAACTTTAGTATTGCCTACGGCAAAAACAGGGATATTAATTATGCCACGGCTAATAATCGCCAGGTTACTTATAAAAAATCCGATCAATTTGTTCACACTTTTTTTAATTCTTCATTAGAATTCTCTTACCGCCCTGCTATTAAAACCAAACATACTTTTGGCGTAGGTTATAATTTTGAAAATGTAACGGATACGGTATTTAAATTAAGTCCTGCTTTTTCTTTTCAAAAGAATAATATCCGTTATCCGAAACTTTTTTACCAGATGCAATATTTTGATGTTGATTTTATTCCTTACCCAACAAAAGGTTACGCTGCGGATGTGTTGTTAGAAAAAAAGGGGTTCTGCAAAGAATTTAATCTTTGGCAATTGACAGCCCGGTCTTCCGCTACCTGGCCATTATCGTCTAAGTATTTCTTTAATTTAAGATTAGCCGGTGTTATAAAGCTACCCTTTAAACAGCCTTACATTACGCAGGGCTTTATTGGCCAAAACAACGTTTATTTACAGGGGTATGAAGATTATATGATTGACGGAGTAGCAGGCGGATTTACAAAAGCAAGTTTTTCCAGAGCAATTATTAATACAAAGGTGCGAATGACCTCTAAAAAAAATTAAACGATTAAATGACTTCCCGGTAAGAGTGTATGGAAAAGTATTTGGCAATACCGGTTATATTTATAATCAGCACCGCAGCACTAATACATTAAATAATACATTATTATATTCAGTTGGCATTGGTTTAGTTGTTGTTTTTTTCTATGATTT
>MWVW01000147.1_pt1 | contig 17012 bp, 14 predicted proteins | sample 1047191 | NCBI WGS metagenome assembly MWVW01 (sample SAMN06349985, study PRJNA376086) | soil metagenome | isolation source: MtG22-5 sample Antarctic (ecotone) | place: Antarctica
GGTTCATACGGTGCGGTTCTGTGCGGGACTTAAGATATAAAATTCGAACGCCCTTATCGCCTCTTTCATTAACATACGTAGTTGGCTGTGAATATTCACCTATGCTTAGTTTATCGAGCATAGCCACCACATCTTTATCCAATTCATCAATAGTTACATAAGTAGCACCACTTCTCCCGGTTAAATAAGGTCCTGAAAACTTAGCCGCTTCATCTTCACTGTATTTGCCGGCAGCAGTATTAAAATCAATAGTGCCTGCAATTAACCTTGCACGCACAGAATCTAATTTCGCCACACCTTTTGCAATTTCAACATCGGTTACAGGCGCCTTGCGCAGTATATGGCGAACGATAGCCATATCACCATTTCGTTGCACCATTAGTATTATGTGGTAACCAAATTTTGATTTAATAACAGGAGAGATTTCTCCTTCTTTTAACCGGAAAGCAGCAGCTAAAAAAGTAGGATCCCATATTTTTTCTGTACGGTTTAGTTGGGGTAATAAACCACCAGATTCTTTTGCTCCCGGCTCTTCAGAAAATTGTTTTGCCAATTGATCAAATGTAGCAATCTTCATTTCTATCTGGCGTCTGTAATTATTCATTTCGTCAATTACATATTTTTCCAGGTCTTTAGATGCCTTTGGAAAAACAACAATTTGCCCGATCTCTAACTCCGTTTCAAAAAAAGGCAGGCTATCTTTTGGTATGCGTTCAAAGTATGCTTTTACTTCTGTAGGTGTAATGCGTACATTGTCAACAATTTTTTTTTGCATGGCCTGTGCCAATTTATTTTCTTTTACCGATTCACGGGCATCATCTTTTATCTGGTAAATAGTTTTTCCTGCAACTGTTTCTAATTGATCTTGTGAGCCATAGGCATTGATAAAATGCCTGATACGCTGATCCAATTCCGCTTCAATTTCTTCTTCAGTAACTACGAGTGAATCTTTTTCTGCCTGCAGCATTAATAGTTTTGAAATCATTGCCTGTTCCATTATTGCACATTCTGCATTTTCAGGAAGAGTACCACCCTGGCGTGTCATATCTGCCAACGCATTTTTTATATCGGATTGCAGAATAATACGATCGCCTACTATACCTACAATTTTATCAGCTACAATTTTTTGTGGTTGGGCCTGGGCGAAGTAAAAAGTAAAAAGTAAAAAGTAAAAAATAAAAATGCGTTTCATATAAGTGATATTAACAAATGTAAGGGTATCGAAAATTTATAATCCACTCCATAGCCCAATTAACAAAAGTTTGTAAGCATAAAAAAAGCCAAAACAGATAACTAATTTTGACTTTTGACTTTTAAATTTGAATTTATAGCGTTCGCTTGACTTCTTCAATTTCGTAAGCTTCGATAACATCTCCCGCTTTCATATCGTTATAGTTCTTAATGGTCAATCCGCATTCCATACCGGATAATACCTCTTTAACATCATCTTTAAAACGCTTGAGTGAGCCTAATTCTGCATTGGCGCCTTCTGCCGTTGGATAAACCACTATACCATCACGTATTAAACGGATTTTATTATCACGTTTAATTTTACCATCTATTACCTGGCAACCCGCTACTGTTGCTTTATCAAATTTGTAAACCTCTTTTATTTCTACGTTGGCAACAATTTTCTCCTGCATCTTCGGTTCCAACATTCCTTCCATCGCACTCTTGATTTCATCAATGGCTGTGTAAATAATTGAATAGGTTTTTATTTCTATCCCGGCTCCTTCTGCTAAACGATTAGCCTGCATAGAAGGGCGAACATTAAAACCAATAATGATGGCATCGGATGCCTCTGCCAAAACAATATCGCTCTCATTGATCTGGCCGACACCTTTATGAATTACACTGACTAAAATTTCGGGAGTAGATAGTTTTTGCAATGAATCGCTCAAAGCTTCTACAGAACCATCCACATCACCTTTAATAATTACTTTCAATTCTTTAAAGTTGCCAAGCGCCAAACGACGGCCAATTTCATCTAAGGTTATGTGTTTTTTAGCCCGCATTCCCTGCTCACGTAAAATCTGCGCCCGGCGATTAGCTATTTCTTTTGCTTCTGACTCATCTTCATACACTTTAAAGGTTTCACCTGCCTGCGGTGCGCCGTTTAAGCCAAGAATCAAAACCGGTGTGGAGGGGGGGGGCTTCAGTTACTTTTTTATTCCGTTCATTCATCATTGCTTTTACACGTCCATAAAATTGGCCGCTTACCACAAGGTCTCCTGGTTTTAGTGTGCCCGATTGCACAAGAATAGTGGCCACATAACCGCGACCTTTATCCAGTGTTGCTTCTATGATAGTACCATTTGCTTCTTTGGCAGGATTAGCTTTCAGGTCAAGCAATTCAGCTTCCAGCAAAATTTTTTCTAATAATAAATCCACATTCAGACCTTGCTTGGCAGAAATTTCCTGGCTTTGAAATTTACCACCCCAGGATTCTACCAGTAAATTCATACCGGCTAATTGTTCATAGATCTTTTGAGGGTTAGCGCCTTCTTTATCTATTTTATTTACCGCAAAGATCATGGGAACATTCGCTGCTTGCGCATGACTGATTGCCTCACGTGTTTGCGGCATGATGGCGTCGTCCGCTGCTATTACAATAACGGCTATATCTGTTACTTTGGCTCCGCGTGCACGCATAGCTGTAAATGCTTCGTGACCAGGGGTATCAAGAAATGTAATTTCTTTTTCATTCGGCAATTCTACCTGGTAGGCGCCAATATGCTGGGTAATACCCCCGGCTTCTCCAGCTACAACGGTTGCACTTCGGATGTAGTCAAGCAAGGAAGTTTTACCATGGTCAACGTGGCCCATGATAGTAACGATTGGTGAGCGGAATAAAAGGTCTTCTTCGTTATCTGCCTCCGCCTCTTCATCCATCTCCATCTGCTTTTCCATATCGATGAATTCCACTGTATACCCAAACTCAGAAGCTACTAATTCAATTACTTCTGCATCAAGGCGCTGATTTATAGACACCATAATACCAAGTCCCATACATTTTCCAATAACCTCCGCAAAACTTACATCCATCAGGTTAGCTAATTCACTAACCGAAATAAATTCTGTTACCTGTAGTTTTGTATCTTCCACACCTTCCATGGAATCAGCCATTTCCTGGCGTTTGCCCCGGCGTATTTTTTTCAGGCTCTTGCCACGGGCAGGCCCACCGCCACCCGATAACTTAGCTTGTGTTTCCTGTATTTTACGCTGAATTTCTTTTTCGTCAATTAATTTATCTTCTCTTGCTCCGCCAGAACGTTGACCGCCAAAACGATTACTACCTGTACTTTTTCCAACTGAAAACCTGCCACCACCTCCTTGTCCTGTTGATGTTTGTCCTGCCCCCGGCCTGGTAGGCTGAAAACGGCTTTGACCTTGTTGCCCAGGCTGGCGCTGTACACCCCCTCCTTTGTGAAAACCTTGTGGAGGCCCACCTTCTTTTTTCTCAATAGGTATGCGTTTGCGTTTGCGCCTTTCATCTATTTTAGGGTGTGTTCCATCATCAACAGGCAAATCAATTTTACCAAGGACTTTAGGTCCTTCTAATTTTTCTGCTTTAATATTTTCAATAAGTAAATCCGGGTCTTCTTCAACCTCCTCGCCAGTTTGTTCAGTTAATATTTCCTGAATTAGCTCGCCAGCCGGTGTTATAACTTTAGGTAGATCTGCTACCTCTGGCTGAAGTGTAGTTTCAGTTTTTTTATCTTTTACTTTAGCCTCAGTTTTGACCTCTTTTGCTTTAGATTTTTTTGCCGCTTTTTTTGGCCGGGTAGAAGAGTCAATTGCAGAAAGATCAATTTTATCTAAAATTTTCGGTGCTTCAATTTCGGGTGCTTCCAGTTTTACTATTTCAATTGGTTCTTCTTTCGCAGGTATCTGCTTCGGCTCTACTACAGGTGCTGGCACAGAAGGCGGTTCTATTATAATAGATGGTGGTTCTTCAATTGCTGCGCCAATAACAGATTCTTCTTTTTTAAACGTTCTCTTTTCTTCTTTGCGAAAGGTTATTTCTTCCTCGTCTCTTCTCTTTCTTGTTTCAGCTATAGCATTCTTTGGCAGATCAATCAGTTCGCTCTTGATCTTAGCTGCTTTATCTCCCTGAAACTCTGCCTGTAAAGCCCGGTACATATCATCTGTTAGCTTTGCCGTAGGTTTCAAATCATTCTTACTAAACCCCTTGGCTGCTAAAAAATCAACAAGGGTGTCCTTACCAATATTGAACTCTTTCGCTGCTGCCATTAACCGGGGTGTTGTTGTTTCTGCCATATAATTATTTGCCCTAAATCCCTAAGGGGACTTTAAAATAGTTTTATGTCAACCATACATTCGTCGAGTATGGTTTTATTAAGCAGCCCTTACTCCCATAGAGGGAACTACTCTTTTTCAAACTCTGCCTGTAATATTTTTCTAACGTCGGCAATTGTTTCTTTTTCAAGATCCGTTCTTCGCTCTAATTCTTCAGCACTTAAATCCAATACACTCCGGGCTGTATCGCAACCAATGCGCTTGAATTCATCTATTACCCATATTTCAATTTCATCGCTAAATTCTTCCAGGTCAATATCAAATTCTTCTACATCTCCCTCATTATCCCTGTACACATCTATCTCAAATCCTGTTAATTCGCAAGCCAATTTTATATTTACACCTCTACGCCCAATAGCCAATGAAACCTGGTCGGGTTTTAAATAAACACTTGCATGCTTAATTTCTAAATCCAGATCCATGGAAGTAATTTTAGCCGGGGTTAAAGAACGCTGTATTAATAATTGGGTATTATTTGTCCAATTTATAACGTCTATGTTCTCATTTTTCAATTCCCTTACGATGCCATGGATACGGCTTCCTTTCATTCCTACGCAGGCACCTACCGGGTCAATCCTGTCATCATAAGATTCTACGGCCACTTTTGCCCGCTCTCCAGGGTCACGTACAATTTTCTTAATAACAATAAGTCCATCGAAAATCTCAGGCACTTCTATTTCCAAAAGCTTTGCCAGAAATTCAGGGGATGTCCGTGAAAGAATAATAACCGGATTATTATTCTTCATATCTACTTTTTTTACTACAGCCCGGGTATTTTCGCCTTTTTTAAAATAGTCCTGAGGAATTTGTTCGCTTTTTGGAAGAATCAATTCATTCCCTTCTTCGTCCAACATTAGAATTTCTTTTTTCCAAACCTGGTAAACTTCAGCATTGATAATTTCCCCAATGCGGTCCTCATATTTTTTGGCCAGTACATTCTTCTTTAAGTCAGATATACGGCTGGCAAGGGTTTGTTTAGCGGCTAAAATTGCACGGCGGCCAAAATCAACAAGGTTAACTTCCTCATATAATTCTTCACCGACCTGATAGTCAGGCTCCACTTTTATGGCTTCGCTGTATTCAATTTCTTCATTTGTATTATATATGTCGCCATCCTCAACAATAGTACGCCTGCGAAAAATTTCAAGGTCACCCTGTTCAGCGTTTACAATAACATCAAAATTATCATCTGCACCATATTTTTTGCGGAGCAGGGTTTTAAATACATCTTCTACTACCCGCATCATTGTGGGGCGGTCAATGTTTTCGGCTTCTTTAAAATCCTGGAAAGCCTCTATGAGGTTAATACTTGCCATATGGTTTAATTAGGTGAGTGGTGAGTAGTGAATGGTGAGTCCTCAGAATTAAACTCACCATTGACGATTGACCATTCACGATTTAAAACTTAATTTGAATTTTTGTGTTTTTTATATGATCAAATAAGATTGATTCCTGCATTATTTCTTTTTTTTTGCCTTTGCCTTTCTCAGTTTCTATTTTTATCCCTTCATCTGTTACTTCCAATAACTTTCCTTCCTTTTTCGTACCCTCATTCATCAACACTTCAACAAAGCGCCCTATGTTTTTTTTATACTGACGATCTATCTTCAATGGTTCATCCAATCCAGGAGAGGATACTTCTAGTGAAAAATCATCCACCGGAAGAATGCCGGATTCCTCTAATATTTTATAAAGGCTCCGGTTATATTTTACTAAAACAGATAAAGGAATGCCTTCATCTGCATCAATAAATACCTTTACATTATTGATGGGCTTTATTTTCACCTCTACCAGAAAATGGGTAGGGTTAGTTTGCAGCAGCCCACTTACCTGGTGCTCAATGTGCTGTATTTGTGTTTCCGTTTGAATCATGGGAAAAGAAGAAGGGAACGTTTTCGTTCCCTTCCTTCAATCATTTACCGGGGCAAAGGTAAGTGATACGTTAATTATCATCCAAATTAAGATTGCATTAATTTCAATTTATACCTTTGGGATTCATGATAACTTATCTTTTTTACTTTTTTTTAGCTTACTTGCTTTATCAACTGGTATTTAAATTTATTCTGCCTATCTATAGAACTACCAAACAAGTAAAACGGGGTTTTAGAGATATGCATGAACGAATGAATGGCCATGCGAATGCGAATGGTTCGCAAAAGAATTCCCGTTCACCTAAAAGTTCTGGTACAAAAAAAGCCGGAGATTATATTGACTTTGAAGAAGTGAAGGATTAGAGGTTGAAATCATTATTTTTGCCCTCCGATAATTTTTTGCAATATTTACGGTTAGGATCCTTAGCTCAGATGGTTAGAGCATCTGACTCATAATCAGAGGGTCGCTGGTTCGATCCCAGCAGGATCCACTTAACAGGAAAGGGTTTCAGCAATTTTGTTGAAACCTTTTTTAATGCATCGGCTGTCACCAATATTTAATACCAGAGTATGATTTTACAGCTAATCAATTTCTTGTGATATAGTAGAAATGGATTTTCTTTTAGAAGTGTCAATATCAACGTTATTTACGGCAGGCAATACATTTATAAATAGTACACGTGAAAAATAGATTAGCCAGGTAAATATGCCCAGGCCTTTAGAAGTATCTTCTAATAGCACACTTATTTCACTCAACTGGGTAAAACTGAAGCCTGTTAAATTTAATAAGAAGACTTCAAATCTGTGACTGTCATGTATGACGTCTATTAATACCGATAGACTCATTAATAAAATAGATGCCAGAAGAATTAAATACTCAGTTTTAAAAATTTCTTTGCGAAATCTTATGATGAAGTAAAGTGCATAGCTTAAATAAGTTGCATATACAAGATGAGTCCTGATGCCTAAATAAACAGGAAACATAACTTCATGCCACATATATACATCATCTAATAAAAGCAGCGTAGTAAGTATCCCTCCGTGTAGCAAGAACAACCGAAATGGAGAGTTATGATTATAACGTTTTAAATAAATTGAGCTAAAAATACATAAGGTAGCTGCTATTGACCAAAGAATAATACCCAGGTTTGACAATGCTCCGTAATAGAAATTTCTCCCCTCTATAAGCCCATTAGGATCGTTTGTAAAATACCATACGTTAATACCAAAGACAAATCTCCCTATGCCAATAATCAGTCCTGTTACGAGGAGATACAAGCCCCATGCCTTAAACAATAAAATGGATGTTTTTTTAATTTGTTGATGCATTCGGGTCTGAATTTTCATATAATGTGCCCTTAAAAAAGGGTTGAAGAAAGAATAAATATAATAAGTAAAAAATCAAAAAAGAAAGGACCCTATAGGGCATCAACTACTATCTGAGTTTAGTAAATGCTTTGTATTGATTTTTTAATATTCATTGGGAATGCCTGGGTGGTTCGCTGGGAATTTTTCTTAAAATTCTTACGTAGTTTTCAATAATTAAATTATTAAAGTAAATCTGCTCTATTCTATATTGTTTCCTTTTAAGGCGTTGTTAACTTTTGTTAACAATAACTCTAATACATTTGCCCACTTAACCAATGTTATGAGAAGAATTCTGTTTACTGGTATATTTATTTTTTGTACGGGAATTTTGTTTGCACAATCAGATTCCACTGCTAACAAAAATATTGTTAGCCCTAAAATTGTACCCCGCTCCAATGACCATTTTATGTTGCAGTTAGGTTACACTACCTGGAACGGGCAGCCAGATTCCATTAATACCACGGGTATTCCGCGAACCTTCAATGCTTATTTTTTGTTCGATTTTCCATTTAAAACTAACCCCCACTGGAGCGCAGCTATTGGTGCAGGTGTAGGAACTGATAATATTTTTTTTGATAAAACAAATGTGGATATTAAAAGCTTGTCTACATCCATTCGTTTTCAAAATTTAAAAGATACTAACAGTTTTAAAAAATATAAACTGGCAACTTCTTTCGTAGAAGCGCCGGTAGAATTACGTTATCGTTCTAAACCAGGAGATGACAGGCGCAGTGTAAAAGTCGCAATTGGGTTAAAAGTAGGTATGCTTTTAAATGCTCATACAAAAGGTAAAACCTTAGAAAATAAAGGTGGTAATACTATTAATGATTATAAAGTAAAAGAGTTCAGTAAAAAGTTTTTTAATAAAAACAGGTTAGTAGGAACTGCCCGCCTGGGTTATGGACACTTTAGTTTATTTGGCACCTATCAAATTACCACTTTATTTAAAGAAGGATTGGGACCGGATGTCCGGCCATTAACAGTTGGGCTAACACTAAGTGGTTTATAGAAAAAAACAATACATTAGTTTTACAGCGATCCGCCTCAGGCGGATCGCTTTTTCAATTTTATAACCAATATGATAGAAAAAAAAAGCAGGATAGGTAATAAAGAAAAAGCCATATTAGTTAGTGTTATTCACAAAGAACAAAAAGAGGAGCAGGCTCAGGAATACATGGATGAACTTGCTTTTTTGGCAGAAACTGCCGGTGCCATTACTGTAAAGCGATTCGTTCAAAAAATGCCCCACCCGGATAGCAAAACATTTGTAGGTAAAGGAAAGCTTAAAGAGATAAAAGATTATGTGCAGCATAAAGAAATAGACCTTTTAATTTTTGATGATGAACTTACAGGCGCACAAATATCAAATATTGAAAAAGAAGTGGGTGCTAAAACGATTGACCGGTCAGATTTGATACTTGATATTTTTGCCAGGCGTGCAAAAACTGCACAGGCAAAAGCACAGGTGGAATTAGCGCAATATCAATATATACTCCCCAGGCTTCGCGGTATGTGGAAACACCTTGAACGCTTAGGCGGGGGGATTGGAACACGTGGACCGGGTGAAACAGAAATTGAAACTGACCGCCGTATTGTTCGTGATAAAATTTCTTTGTTGCGTAAGCGTCTTGGAGAAATTGAAAAACAGGCATTTACCCAGCGCAAGGAAAGGGGTGAGTTTATAAGAGTATCTCTGGTAGGCTATACTAATGTGGGTAAGTCCACCTTAATGAATTTGCTAAGCAAAAGCGAAGTGCTGGCAGAAAATAAATTGTTTGCCACACTGGACACTACTACACGCAAAATAGTATATGAACGCACTCCTTTTTTATTAAGCGATACGGTTGGTTTTATCCGCAAGCTTCCTCACCATTTAATTGAAAGTTTTAAAAGCACTTTGGATGAAGTAAGGGAGGCCGATATATTGTTGCATATAGTAGATATTTCCCATCCCGCTTATGAAGAACAGATTGGCGTGGTAAATAAAACCTTGCAGGAACTGGATTGTTTTAATAAACCCATTTTGACCATTTTTAATAAAATGGATATTTACACTAAGCAAACTTTTGATGAGTGGCTTGACGAAGAAACAAAAAATGAAATCTTGCTGGATCTAAAAGACCGCTGGCAGGAACAAACCGGTGGAAATGCTTTATTTATTTCTGCATTGGAACGTACAAATATTGATGAATTGCGGGAAACCATTTTAGAAAAGGTGAGGGAACTTTATCGTTTGCGATTTCCATATAAAACTGATTTTTTTTATTAAAGCACCAACGAAAAATATTAACTGGGTAAAGATTGCAGATCACATCCATGAAATACCTTTTACTATTAATAATATGGCAGAAATAGCCGCCGACGGCAAAATGATCTGCATTGCAAAATATGAAGACCAGTTGTTTGCCTTTGCCCAAAAATGCCCGCATGCAAGTGGCTTGTTAAGCCAGGGGTTTATTGACCCGTTGGGCAATGTTGTTTGTCCTTTACATCGTTATAAATATTCTATAAAAAATGGCAGAAATGTTTCGGGCGAAGGTTATTATTTAAAACATTGGCCGGTAGAAAATCGTGATGATGGCATTTATGTAGGATTGGAAGAGAAATCTTTTTTCAACTTTTTATAACTATTGGTACTTAAGTTTTTTCCTAAAGGGCAAATGAAAAATCCTATTTTTGCCCTCCAAAATTCCTCCTTAGCTCAGTTGGTTAGAGCATCTGACTGTTAATCAGAGGGTCTCAGGTTCAAGTCCTGAAGGGGGAGCAGCCACTGCAAAGGGTTTCAGGTATTGAAACCTTTTTTTATTTTTTCATTTCGACACATTTCCGACACAATGCTATTTTAAACTCATTTCTGCCTTAATTTTGGGCAATAAAAAAAGGGCAATAAATGGGTGTTAAATGGACATGCTTCCAATAAAATAGTATGGCAACGTCAGAAACCACTTGGTCTAAAGACAACCCTACTACTATAAGCTTACATCTGAAATACCATAAATGTCTACCCTTTTTCTTTTATAGTTTAAGCAACTATTGAGAAGGATATAAAATTCGATAAACCACTTGGAAACGTGCATCAGCGTTCTCACGTGCTAAAAAAATTGTCTCGCTTTGTGCTCATGTTTAAATCTTTTTATTCCAATTACTTTATGTGAATACCACGTATCTGATGGAGGCTTAAATTTTCACCCTTAAATGAATTTTTATGAGAGCTTGTCAGAGGTTTATATTAATTACCACTTTCCTTATTTTCATCAATAGCTGCAAGAAGCAAGATCCAATTTATTCCTATGACCAAGAGGCCAATTCGGAAGAGGGACTGACAGCTGAAGAAGATTCTATACTTGCATCTTTACAAACTAAAATATTTAAGCCGTCGGAAATCATCTTTGATGATGGAGAGACACTTGAAGCTTTTATAAAGAGAACAAATCCAGGTGCGTTAGGCACTTGGGGTATGCGGCGGATTGCTAGTAATAACTTTGAACGCACAGAGTTAAATACTAACGGGGATATAAGCAAAACATTTGATATACAGAATATACAGACCGATGCCTATAAGAGATTTTATCAACTCCTTTCTTCTACAGGTAATTCAATTGTTTCTAATAATGTTAAACATGATGCGGAGCCAGATGAGACAGTAACAGAGAAAAAGGGTAGTCAGACATTAACTATAACCTACAAAAGGCCATTACATTTTGGGTATGGCTATGCATACAACGCAGAAAAAGACTTAAGTAAAAGAAAAAAAGCCGGAGATTGTCCAATTAAAATATTTGGTATTGATTGTAATGGATTGGTTTATTGGATGCTTTTCAGTGCCGGTATGAATATTGGAATTATGACTGCCGCTGATTATGCTTCAGAGGAAACACTTAACACCGCATTGGCTACTTCCCCTAGTTTAAAAGCTATGAATATGGAGTATGTTGATAAAGGAATGAAATGGCCGCTCGATAAAGTGGTTAATGGAGATATACTTTATTTTGTCCGTAAAGGAAGTACAAGGGCTTTTCATATAGGCATTGCTGTAGGAACAAATCCCTTATATATTTATCAATCCAATGGACAAAATGCTTTGACCAAATACAAAAGGAAAAAAAACGGTACTATCGAAGTTGATGCAAATGGCCAACCTAAAATTGAAAGCACAGGTTGCGACTACTACACTAAGGCAGATAAAAGAGGGCCACAATGTGAACCGGTTGCAGATTTTGTAACAGGGAGGGGAGGTTTTTTTAGTAACTACGGAGTTCTGCATCTACAGAAAAAAGAGGAAGATCCTTTATTATTTGGTACATGGATTATAACAAATTTTACAGCAACAAATAGTAAAACACACTACACACAAACATTTGGAAATGGTAAAGACCAATTCCTAAAAATCATCGGCGATTCTTTCGAATTTATTGATAATAATGAACCAGATGACGACTGCGCAGGAAAATATATAACCTTTGGTGAGAATAAGAAGGTGTTCAAAATCATTGGAAACAGCTGCGATATAAATGGCTTAAATAAGGTTACCATTGTAAAATTGACAATTAATGAACTTGAATTACAAGGAAGTCAGGTCAAAAGTGGGGTAACAGTTATGTATAACTTAACTGCGAAAAGGTGATTTTAAAACAGCTTTTAAAACGTAGCTGATATGAGACTTATCTTATTTTTCATCCTATTGTTCTTAGCACTTAGGAGCGACGCTCAACTGGATAGTAACACACATTTCAAACAAAAAACATCTTCTTCAATAAAGATAAGAGACTCTGGAGCAGTGTTGAAAGGAAATATTCGACGTTATAGTTTCAAAATAAATGTTTATTCATTAGCGTTTTGATGTTGTAATAATAAGTTCTTTTGAAATTATTGTCAGTATTGAGTTTGCAGCAATTTTGCCTTGGAAACGATTTGAATTTTTGAAAATCTTAAATTTCGCAATTCATTGATTTTCAATAATTATGAATCAAGGCAAATACATTTTCTCCCAAATTATGGAATTGATTTCGCACAAACAGTTTCAAACCCTTATTAGACGCCACAAAGGCGATTATAAGGTGAAAGATTTTAGTTGTTGGAAACAGTATTTATGTATGGTTTTCGGACAACTTACCCACAGAGAAAGTTTAAGTGATACCATTTTGTGTTTAAAAGCAAATGCTGATAAAACATATCATTTAGGCATAGGTGATGTAGCTGCCAAAAGCACTCTTTCTACGGCAAACGAAAATCGTTCTTACCTGATTTATTATGATTTAGCAATGCTCTTAATTAAGCAGGCAAAGCAATTGTATTTAGGCGACAGTGACTTGGAAGTAGAACTGGAGAATAACGTATTTGCCATAGATGCTACTACCATAGATCTTTGTTTATCTACCTTTTATTGGGCAACTTTTCGAAAGACAAAAGGCGGCATAAAATTGCACACACAACTGAATTTGAAAACCGCGATTCCTGAGTTCATATATTTTTCTGCGGCTTCCCTTCATGATGTAAATGCATTGGATTTTATTTGTTTTGAAGCCAATAGTTTTTACATAATGGACAAAGGATACATAGATTACAAGCGGCTTTACAGAATTCATAAGTGCGATGCCTTTTTTGTGATAAGAGCTAAAGACAACATGAACTACCGGCGTTTGTATTCACGTACAGTTGATAAAACCAAAGGTGTACTTTGCGACCAGACCATCATGCTCAATGGTTTCTATGCTGCAAAAGATTATCCTGAAAAAATTCGCAGGATAAAATTCTATGATCAGGAAAGTAGAAAGACATTTATCTTTCTTACAAACAACCTTCATCTTAAAGCAACAGAAGTAGCGCAACTTTATAAACACCGATGGAAAATTGAAGTGTTCTTTAGATGGATTAAGCAGCATTTAAAAATCAAATCTTTTTGGGGGCAATCAGAAAATGCTGTGAAAACCCAAGTATGGATTGCAGTGTCTGTTTATGTATTAGTAGCGATTGCTAAAAAAAAATTTATGATAAAGCAGAGCCTCTACGAAATACTACAGATTTTAAGCATCTCCATTTTTGAAAGAATGCCCATAAATCAGCTATTCCAACAAACTCAAAAACAATATTTCAAAGAACTAAATCATAACCAATTGAAAATGTTTGACTAATATCAAAACGCTAATGATGTTTATTCATTATTTATTCGTAATTACTCTATCACTTTCGAGAGGTCTCTAAATTCGAAATTAGCTGTGCAATTTGGATACCGGTATCAGCCTTATAATTATCTGTTCGATAATTTTGTTGGCAAGAATGTCACAAAAAGAGTCAATATTGATCCAAGATATATAAACATACAAACAAACAATAATGCGTTTACTGCTGATTTGAGGTACTATCCAGGGCGAAAGGGGGCAGGCAAAGGTTTATATATTTCTTTGTATGGGCGTTATGTGCTTTTTGACATTGATCATTTACAATATAGCTATGAGACAGATAATTCCGTATCGTACAACGTTCCATGGGTTTCGAATTCAAAGGGCATTGCAGGTGGGATTTTAGTTGGCATGCAGAAAAGAATAAAAAATAGAATAGTTATTGATTTTTATACGCTTGGCCTACATTATGGGGCATTGACCGGTTCGCTTGCTAGCAAAAAAGATTTGTCTGGATTATCTGAACAAGATAGAACGAATGTAAAAGAAGATCTTGAAGATTTATTTTACCTAAATAACCATAAATATCTTTCAGCTACAGTTAATGACAGCGGTATCAATGGAAAAATTTCAGGTTCATTTTTAGGTATAAGGTCGGGTATTTGTTTAGGTATTGCTTTTTAAACCTTCCGCCAATTCTCAAAAAAATTCGTTCCCTAAAGTACTCCTTCAAGATCTTCGGGAGTTTCCATTACCAAAACATAATCATTCAGTTCAACTATCTCTTGTTAAACTTGTAGAAAAAATAACTGTAGAAAAAAAAGAAAATCCAAAAGCAAATACTTCTGTTTTAGAAAACCAATTAGACCAATTAGTCTACCAACTTTACAACCTCACCCCCGAAGAAATACAAATAGTTGAAAGCTCCATTAAGTGAACAAAGGAAAAGACTTTGAAGATTAGTAGGATTTATTAAAACGTAAACCTCCAAACCAACTTAGCAGCACCGGCAGAACTGTTCGGCCGCATAAAGCTAAAGTGCTTTAAATTATCGTAACCCCTGTTATATACTACATATAAGTCAGAACCTATATTGGGTATCCAATGCAAACGGAAGTTACCTAACAGCAAATCATCTAATGAGTTCCATTGTACAAAGGTGGATATATCAAAGCGTGGATTAAATGCATAGTTGATATATTCAGCAAGCTCATTAGTGGTGACATTACCTTGCAGTAATTTTACTTTATTAAGTGTATAATCTGTTCTGAAATTTAAGTGCTTGTTTATATTAATACCTAATGCAGTTTCAAGTGTAGAAATACGACCGGTATAAAAGTCACCCCAGCTATATTCTGCTTCAACCCAAATCCTTCTTCCCTGAAAAGTACCTGCCTGTATTTCCTGCCTGTACATCCAATATTTTCCTGTAGGTATTTTTACAACATCTGTTAAGTTGAAAGTATTATCAAGCCTGTCAAACTGCTGAATAAAGTTATATTCAAACCGTTCGCCGCTTTTAGTAAAAAACCCGATTGGACGGCTTTCGTTATGAAAACTTTCAAGCTCACCTGTTGTATGCGTTCTGTATAATTCAAACCCCCAGGGCCGGAAGATCATTTTTCTAATGCCATACTTAGTGAACCAACGTGAGGTAAAGCGAAAGAACCATCTTACATTATCAAAGTTCTTCCTTTCTAAAAATCCAAGTTCAGGATTATAATCCTGCTGAATACTTCTGATACCAATAAAGTTATCAATCAAATCGTTTGGGTAATCAATAAAGAAGTTCCATGCATAAGCATTGCTGCTGTTTTTATCCTTATCAAAACTTTTACTGATTAAACCTGCAATAACAAGGTTCTTATTCTTTAAAAATTTTGAAGTGATGTAAGCTCCATCCAGCCCCGCTACCTGATTGCTAACTTTGCGGTTGTTCTTTGATGTAAGGATGCCACCAATATAAGACTGATTACCTATGTCTCTTTTATATCTTACAGCACTATTTTTTGTAGTTGCTACATTTCCACTTGCAGCAGTTTGCAAATTCAATAAGGCTATGTTGTTTTTGCCTGCTTTGCCAAACAGCCTGCCACCCGCAATTATTGAAACAGGTTGAAAATTTTCAATGCCAATCTTTCTTGTATAAAACCCTTCATTTCTTCCACCTAAATTGAACTGATAGTTCTGGTAACCTTCTAAAAAGAACTCTCTCTTTTCGGGGTAGAAAAGATTAAACCGCGAAAGGTTGACAGCAATTCTATCAGCTTCTACCTGTGCAAAGTCAGTATTTGCAGTAAGATTAAGTTTGAGTGTAGGACTAAGATTAACGTTTAAGTCGCCACCAACCTTACCCGGATATTTTGTTTGTTGCCCTTCACGTTTTTCAAACCCTGCCAAACCATACGGCTTTAGTTCAAATCTTTTAGCATAACCTATATTACTGATTCCAACTAATGTTCCGGCTTGTGCTATATTTTCCAGTTCATAATCCCTGTTCCACCCCTGCCATAAAACCTGCTCATTCTTATGCCTTATGTTTCTTTCAAAATTGATTGCCCATGTATGTACTAATGCTTTTTTAAACTGAAGTGTATTAAATGGTATTCTTATTTCTGCAAACCATCCTTCATTAGTAATACTCGTTTTAGCATCCCATACGCCGTTCCAGTTTATATTAGAACTCTCTTGTCCTGACACTAATAAATCTGCCCTTGCACCATTAGGGTTGATGATGAATAAATAACCATTTCGCTTATCATTAAATGGGCTAATGATAACTTCAAAATTGTCTTCAGTATCATAATCAAAATCACGCTGTAAAAACTTAGCTACTAATTTGTCTTGTGCCTGGTAACACCATACACCAATGTATAACGCAAGGTTATCATAAACAATAGCAACTTTGGTTTGTTCTGTTGCAGGTTTACCAAAATCAAGTTCACGTTGTGTGAAATTATTTATTGCAGAGGTGTTAGTCCAAATTGGTTCAGTGAGTTTGCCATCAAAGTTTATTTTTTCGTTTATAACAACAGCTTGTATGGTATCAGGTAAACTATGTTGAGCAGTAGCATTTATAAAAAGAAATGAAAAAAATAGGGACAATGATATTCTCTTTACAAAGCTCATTCAATTCTTTTAACTGCATAAATTAACTAATGCTTCTCGTTGTCAAATCCAATTTATTTTAATGCCTGTACTGTCAGGTCATCAAAATATGTTTGTGCATCTGCTTTTGTCCACACCCCTATCAAACCGCCCTCTTTAAAAGTATCGTCTTTTACCTTGAATAATTCTTTACCATCAAAAAGTACGGTAAACATATTTTGCTGTA